>Ga0049105_1001721_pt1 | contig 10144 bp, 8 predicted proteins | sample WorMetvaBAHAMAS1_FD_61260 | JGI IMG/M metagenome (GOLD analysis project Ga0049105, IMG submission 61260) | Worm MetaG Olavius vacuus BAHAMAS.1 | ecosystem: Host-associated > Annelida > Digestive system > Unclassified | place: Germany: Marburg | collected 2013-04-09 | reverse complement strand
TATGGTCGTTAATAGCTTCACTATTGTTGTCGAACAGCTGCTACAGAGTACAGACAGTATACAGATTGAGAGTTATATGTTTAGCGATGTCATCAGTTCGGATAATCTCTTCTATGTCTGCAATGAACAAATAAGTCGTGGATAGCAAACAGTGTCACCGGTCCACCGCCCACGTAACTGGACGGTATGCCCAACATCTGAATGCAATTATACAACAGCTGTTTTATATTTTATATTTATTATTGAAATCGTACACAAGGCACATAAGACAAAAATTTAAAAAAAAAGAAAAACAATGCACATCTAACTAGATGACAAATGGCAAATAGTATACACCAGCTGATCACGCGTAAAAAAGCTGAGAGATGATGTAATGTGATATTTGATAATGCGACTCACAGTGGCCTCGGTCTGCTTCCAACATTGGATCACATTACTTCCCTTTTCCTTGACTCTCTTCCTTCCTCTCCGTTCCCTAGCCGTAAAGCAGCTCCCGCCTCCCTTGTCCCCTCCCTTAGAAAGTCTGGGCCTGGGGAGCGCTTAAGCTCCATCAGCGGGACCGGGCGGAGACCGGCCGCCAAACGCATTTTGGTGCATTTTCGTTCAAATTTTCTGCATTTGGTGAGGTTAATCACAGCTTGTTCGGCAGTAGAAGCCTGTTGAAAAAGTATATAGAAAGGCAAATTCCAAATTATCATTCCATGTTTACAGGGGACAAAGTTATTGATCAGCCACCAGCCCAAACTTTTGAAGGAACGTACGCCCTTGTTCCTAATGAATTGACGCCCCCTGGCGTCACAAGATGTCGCTGTTTATATATACAGCACAGTAGCGTTCAGTCTTACTAAAGTGTATGCATCTGTAAATAACCACATCTCAGGATGCGCTCACATTTCATTTGGCCGAGCTATTTTTTCTTAAACATTTCAAGTTGGGCCGGTCCTTGTTTTAGGCATGGCCAAGCCGGCTTTGAGGCAGTACCGACAAAAGTAACAATATCATTCTGTGATTATTATCTATTTTGTTAGCCATACGTGAACCCGTTTTAAATAGCGTGGCTTAAAGTTAGTGAGTTGTGTATATTAGAGTTATTTTTGATCTACACGTATGTGTAGAACTAAACAAAGAAACAACGCTGTGTTCGTATGAAGGAGTTCAAGTTGTCCATTTCTGTTCGTTTCTGCAAGCTATGTACAATGTCATGTTAACAGGGCGTAAACTGCAATTTTCAATATTAAAACCACACGTAGCAATTGCAGGCATTTAACGTAGATTCGCAAGCCGACGAATAGCCAAAATTAAAACTGAAGTAATAAAAAACGAAACAAAAATAGTGCTGGGAAGTAATTAAATTGCAGATAAAGTACACCAGCGAAGCATTTTGTGCCGTACGATAAAATTTTGGCGTGAAATTCATGATATCGGTTCAAAAAAGATACGAATGGTCCCAATGAAGAAGAGAATCGACGGTTTCACAAGGCCGTCGTGAAGAGAATACTGATGGCATGATGCGGATATGTACAGCAGACGAATAATTTATGCAGAGAGGCAGCTGTAGTTGACGCCAAGCTACGACCTTACAGCATATACTGCTGCTGCTGCTGCTGCTACTGCTGCTGCGGAATAAGCAGTGGCGCTGACGTCATCGCTGACTGCATCCTACTCAGTGTCGCCGTGATTCTATTGACAAAGCTGTCAGCCAAGTTAGTACTTCGCTTATTGCTTGCTGTTAGTAATACGTGTATTTTTTCATTTCATATACAGGAGGCTGCTCGAAAGTGGACGGTGAACGCCTGGGTGTGGTCGGAACTGAGTTTAGTGATCGAGTGCTGTTGTGTAGAGCAGAACTGGACGAAATGCATGCTTGTAGTTAACGTAATAGGCCTACGATTGTGTATATGTGTCTGTATGTAGCGATCATTGATCGTTTTGACACAGCTTTTACTGAGAATATTGTATACAATTCCGCTGTCATTACTGACTCCATGAGATCTACTTTCTCAAACGACAAATTGTCTTTAGAGGCGCTAGGCAATAAGCTCATAATATATTTGACAATAAGTCAGCTAATTGCTGACTTGGCTGCGCATTCTTGCGCATTTCGAATTTTCGCTGTCGACTGCGGGGTAACTTTCTTTAACGCTCTTTTCCTCAGCAATCGCTGATAAATATATTGCCGAAAACTGTATTCTTGGGAAGTATGGTGTAACTTCAACCACTGAGACATAATTTGCCCCCCAAATATCCAGATTTCGGTGAAATAATGCAAAATAACGGCCATTACGCTGTTTAGGGCGCCGTTTATGGCGTAATGGCCGTTATTTTGGCCACCAATTTCGATACCAATGGAAAGCCGTATGTGACTTCCTATCTGTGAATAATCCGTGTTTTAGGCAAACTCATCAACTTACCTCCTATCTTGCATAGTTTCCGAGATATGGTGGATTATTTCTCCAATCGCTCTCGACAGGGAGGGTGCCTCTTTTTAACGCATTCGTTGGGGGTAAGCTTTATATTTGGCAGGCGAAATTTTGCCTCAAGAAACTAGAAACATCCCTCTATCGTGTGGTGGAATGCATATTACGATATCTTAAACCGTTTAAGCGTGACTCACGAGTGTGACGGACAGACAGACAGACAGACGGACAGACTCGCTCATAGCAAATGCCGCTTTGCGCGTCCAATAAAAATGTGTGAACACAAATAAGTAAAGCAAAAGTAGACAAATTGCAGACATTCGGTAAGGTAAAGGTAAGGTAAACGTGGATTTGTATAGCGCCTTGTCGTGATCACACCTCTAAGGCACTCAGGTATGGCACGCGTTCTCAAGAGATCTCACAGTTTTACCTGCACACCCCTCGTTCATCCGCTAACGGAATGAACTATACCTGCCTTTGCCTTCCCAGCCAAAGCTGGTACTCATTCGGACATTGGACCAGTGCAAAACAGGGGGCTGAGGACCACACTGACCATAGACTCTGGTGCACCTGATTGATGATGATAATGACAGTATAATGATGAAAAGCTCCATGCCTGAACCTATTGCGATATTGGGATATACAGTTGCTTCGCCAAATCCTTATTTTACACAGTATTTTTTTATTTTTCTTTAAACTAAAACGAGTACACGCTATTGTAATTGAATACTGCACAATTTTTGTATGTACACTGTACAGGGTGCGTCTGTGTGCGTGTGTGTGTCTGTAAAGTCGCAGAAGAAGAACAAAGCCATGAAGTATATCGTCGAGGTTCGTAACGTTTGGTTTGCATTGTTTGGCTTTATGTCCTCTTCGCTGCAAACTGTAGTTGTCCTGATATAGTCAGTAGACGTGCAAGTTTAACCAGTAAGAGTAAGAGTAATCTGGTGATTTGTATAGCGCCTTATTATGGGAAGCACCACTGCTAAGGCACTCAGATATGGGCCGTGTGTAAGGAGGGGATCACACAGTTTTACCTGCCACTTACACCATGCCTGCCTTTACTCTCCAGCTGCAAGGCATCGCGCCCTTTGGTTGGTACTCATTGCGCTTACCTACGAAGGGATGGCCAGGCTGAGTTGACCTAGGTGGCTGGCCACATACCGAGATAAATGTCCCGCACCGGGACACTCTCGATGTAATTGTGCAATTGCCTTATAGTTCTAGTTGTATGCATGTTTCAATCCAGCTTTTGAGCTGCCATACAAATAAACCAGTTGATTGATTGATTGATTGATTAGGAACCCGGATACGGTCATCCACCTCAGTACTAACCGGGCCCGACGTTGATTAACTTCGTTGATTGAAGCCAACGCGCTAACCACTACGCCAGGCTACCACCTAACGAATGCAGTTCTCACCACTTACGTAGTCAACTGTCAGACAGTCGTTAGCTAGTTAATAATATTACTACTGGCAACAACTACAGCCAAATAACAGTAGCGAAAACAAATTAATAATATGTCCCGTGTAGAATAAATCTCGAAAAGGAGAAGCCCAAACCACTCTGCTGTACTAGGGATTCATTCATTCATATTCGTTTAATTGAAAAAGTTGTCAGAACGCAACTTGACATCAGAGTACAACATAAAACAAGCATCAGATAGAGTGAAAATCGTTGCCAAGCTACGACAGTATAGTAAGCAGGTACTGGGTGTTAATAGGTGTCTTTAAAAGCTAGCCTAAGTATGAAGTTACGGTGGTTCATGGCATAAGAGAGGGAAAGATTGTGCGGCGATGTTGTCAACAAACAAATAAACAAACAATTTCATTCGTCTTCTATACGTGCAGACATCACGTTGGTAATTTTACAGCAGTTTGATGGCTGTCGCGGTATGATACGTTACGTGTGCATTGATTGATGGTCAGTTTTTGCTTGAAGAAACGTTGCTGGTTTGTCGTGCAGCAGTGCAGCAAGTTCAACGACCTTTCACCGCTGTCGCCGCCAGCGCGTGACCTTGAACCTCTGACGAAGACTGTGACCAAGCACGACATACAAGTCAACACGACTCCGACGATCGACAACCACGACGTCGCTGTCGACGAGTTTTCCAGTTTTATGTTCTGGAGACAACCGCTACCGGCACTCCATCTGGATGACCTTGCCGACTTACTTCCAGCCCAAGGTCATCTGACCTCTGACGACAGTGATGATACTGGGGATGGTTTGGCGGCGGACTTTGACGAGTTTAACTTCTGGAGAGCTCCGATACCGCAGCTCGACATTACTGATCTGCTTCGCTGTCTAAACCAGCTCTAGAAACTTTCGTCTGCTAACTTGCCTATCTGCTCTCTCGCTCGGCGCTGCCTTCTCTGTGTAGCTTTTCGCTTTCAATGTTACCGCAGCTGTACGCTACTGACATCACAATATCGTGCTGTGATGTTTGTGGACATGTTGCCGATAATTACAACAACTCACATAAAAAATAATGTCTGTTTGTCGTCTTGATCAGCCACGATTCAGATTCTGATAAGATTAAGAATAGGTACAACTGAGACTCACGAAGTGTATAGTTGTGATGCCGTCAACAGTTCGACAGTCGTTAACTAGTCTTCTCCAGTAAAATAAAGAAAAGTGCTGAGATTTAGCTTGCAGTTTATAAGCTGATTAAATCAGCTTAGTCTTGCACACGAATCAAACAAAAAAAATAAAAAAGAGAGAAACAAAACAAACAAACCGTTGAGTTTATGAAGTCCAGAAATGGTCCTAAAAATCAGTGAGATCAGTCCGATAAGTTGAGGCAGACTACGGAGGGAAGGATTTATGGAAAATCTCTATATAGTATGAAGTTTGGGTGTAGCATGGGGTTTTTGGATATGGCGGATCGGATGGTGTGACTGCCATCTTTGTCACGTGACCGGAAGTAGCCACACGTAACTAAATGCACGCATTCGTGTGTGGTCGTCTTAGATTAGAAAGCAATCTTGTTACGTTGCGCTTACATACCCAGTACATCGTGTCGCTAAGGAGGGTTTTCTCCAAATCAAACAGTTGTAATGAGTGACTACTATAGCGAAAGACTCTTTAATTGTGTGCAGATAAAACTTAAAATATGTAGCTATATAATGGTTTACGCTTGTAAATGTCGCATTAGTTATCAAAAACTCATTATTATGACAAAAAATATTTCGATTTCTAATTACAAATAGCGTGCGGCGTAGGCAAGTGCCGCTGGAATTCGGTTCTGTCAGTTCTTGTTCAACTTCAAGCAGATTGTTTGACGGAAACACGGAGTCATTATGGCCCCATCTGTGTCATCAAATGCAAAAAACTGTTATTTCTAGGGTAATTTCTGGCACAGCGCTTGAAGCAACGCAACAAGGTTGCAACCAAGCTGCTGCTCATTTGACAGTTCGAAAAGCGAATAATGAGACTAGAAATCCGAGGTCGCCAGCACGCGTACAATTACAGGCCACGTTGACGGACACGTCGATAGAAGGTGGAAGAGATGGAAGCGATCATACATCGACGATTCTGCCAGGCCGATCAAGTGCGGTTCGAATCATTGCTTCAAGTCGTCCATCACATCGGCACGCACAACACGCCTGCATCTGCAGCTCGTCGTAGTCATTGGCGAGCGTTGCTAGGCGACCACGCATGTCATTGAAGTGATCACGCTGGTGACGCGCTCTTGCCTCGTTTCGACTCAGTTCCGACTCCAACTCAGCTTTCGTCATGGCTGCACATCAACGAACAACGAATCTCCTCTCTCGTATTTTGACATCGAAATATATAATCAGTGTGTTCAGAAAAAAAAGATCAAAATGTTTTTGTAATATCCTGTACAAAACTCGGACGACTCTGATCAAATTTTGCACACCGTTTCCTGGATAAATTTGCTGCAGCTGCAAGATCATGTAAACGTTTTCCACCTCACCTGATAATGTCTCTACGCTACCTTGTGAAACTTAAAATGTTCATCGGACAAGTGCTACCATTGAGTTGTTACAGAAAAAAACTCCATAATTTATCCCACCTTAACTGTAGTCCCCAAATTCGCCAGATTTGAATCCAGTTGATTACAACGTGAGGGGACTATTGCAATAGTCAACGTACATTTGAGATGAGACCGGTTCGCGAGACGTTTCATGTTTCTACTGAAGTCTGACGCGCTGGCGGTAGATGTAGGTTGAGGTGCGGCCAGCAGTGATGCAGCCTCGGACTGCGTCGAGGACGTAGCACCAATGTCGGGCAGCATGCCGCCACCGCCACCTTCTAGAACGGCAACGGTGTCCAGCGCGCGGTTCACTGCCTCTCTGAAATGACCCTGACGGACAAAGCAACAGTCGGTGCGATGTGTGAGGTAGTCCGTCTCGAGATGATTAAGCACCGACCCCATCTGATCGGCTTTGCTACGCCAGTAGTCCAGCTCGACTTGACTTCGTTCAACGCGATGTCGCAGTTCCTTCTTATCCATCGCTCAACACTCAGCACTCGCTCACCGACTGTAACGATACAATGCGGAATAGTCAACGTTCACTGAAAAACTTGATCTACCTAAATTAAGATTAGCAAAAGAAGACTAACAGAAACAAAGACAATAAGCATAACTCACGAATATGAACTTCCCAGGGGTCTGGCTCGGCGCATACAGTCGTGTAGACTTCGGAGTCTTGGGAACGTCTCATCCGTGTTTATCCTCATAGTTTACCTTTGCAACTGTTAACTGGAGGTGCCGATAGTGTCTCTCCATTGGGTCTGTTTCAGATACTGACATCTCTTTCAGAGAAAAAAGTGCTGCCTCAGATCAGTCTGTTACGGAGATTTGAAATCCGTAACGTCATCATTACGGATACAAGTTGGCTAGCATAGTACAATCTGTGAAATGTCTATGTCGTAGGCTATAACAATGCTCATCACAACTGTGTAGATTTATACAGTTCACTGTTAAAATTTTCATGCTGTAAACTATTTAATAAAATTTTTATTTACTGATTTATACAAGAATAACCGAGGGATTCTCGATTTTGAAAGCACTGTTCGAACAAACATTCGACCGCGACAATACACATGTCATTCATTTTCATTGGTCGATCATCCTATGATGATGATGACGGCAGTTGATGACCATTCATGACCAATGCGCCATCTTTCAAGTTTGTGCTTTTGTGCAGATGCCGTAACAACAATGGGGAACGGCTGTAGGCTACATTGTGCAGCGCCCCAATAGACATGATGTTACACTTATTCAACTAAGACGTTTGAACTTTGATCAATGCAGAAAAATGACTTTGTACAGTTCTTATTTTCACGTTAGTTATCTTTCAATTTGATATTGCAGCAATAGCCTATAGGCCTAATAGTCCCTGGCCTACTATCTAAGATTATAAGACAATGATGTTCCATAAATTTCTTACGTTTTTTCAACTCCATTCACGAAGTGACTTTGACCCGCATTTTCAGTCGACCCCATACTGTAAATTTAACAATGCAACATTAGCCAGTTCACATATAACTCAGTCAGTATTGATTCATTCGTATTATGTTCTTTTCATAATGCTCCAAATATTTTTCTCTAACACCACATTTCAAATTAATCTATCCTTTTCCCGTTAAACTTCTTTACTATCCACATTCAACTCCATAACTATAGAAAAACCGCCCCTTCCTCCTCCCCTCGCTCCCCTGCTGCCCTCTAAGTAAATAAGTAACAAGTATACAAGAAACTGATTGATTGATTGAAACTCATCAGGAGATGACATACCCGAACGTGATTTTTTTATGTATAACGACATCGTACACGGACTACAAAATATAACAAAGTGCAGAAAAACAAAGAGTTACGCAGTAATTAAAAGTCCACAATAAAGTTCACGTCGATTTTGGAAAGTATAAAATGTCCAGAGCTGCCCAACAATGAGTCTCTCACAATTACAGACTCGCGCATAAATTCCGCCACAGATCAACGCTGTTCGTCGTGAAACATATCACAGTGTTCACGAACTACGGAATCAACATTAACCAGATCATCAAGAAATGCTCACTAATTAGGCCGCCAGACGTTAGTCGGGAAGGCCTTAAATTTTACCCATGAACTCTCTTTCTGTTCTTTTCTTTTCTTTTTATCAATACATGCACCGCGTTCAGCAGCCGGGCAGTTGATGGCCATCAAATGTACTCCGGAGGTTCGGCAGCAGGGAAAGCTTCAACCATTGGTATAGAGATCTCGTCCACCCTTCCCCTAATTTTCACAGGGGATCAAAAAGTGCGAAATTTGGTGTCGTTTTCAACGAGTGATTCGCGTTCGAAAATGCACCAAGGTATTCGAACGCAAAAACAAATTTCTTGTGTACGAATGATCGTCCTATGTGGTTGCTAAGTTTGGTGAAGTTGGGTTCACGCACCTCTGAGAACCGTTGGGTAGAAATGCCCCATCACCTAAAATTGCACGGCGAAAATGTGCTAAATCGTCAATAACTCAACCATGGATTATTCGCTTTCGCTCAAACACTTGACACCCGAAGTGCTGTAGAAGTTCAAGATCAAGAGGTCAAAGGTCAAGGTCACAGCGTGACATGACGTATCGACATAGACACGCTATAATTCAGGCACGGATAAGTTGTCGAAGGTCAAACTTGGTGAAAAATATCCTAGAGCCGAGCGCAACACGTTACAGGGCGTTCAAGGTCATAAGTCAAATATTGAAATCGTAATAACTCTGCCGCGGATTGCTCGATTGCGTTCAAATTTGGTAAAGAGTTTCGCCACGTCACAGGCGATACGCTGCAAATATTCAAGGTCAAAGATCAAAGGTCAAGGTCACAGCGTAGAGTAATGTATCCACAGCAAAAACGCTATAATACGGCAATGGATAGGTTCAGCGACTTCAAACTTGGCATGGCGTCGTAATTAAAGCGGCAAAGGACTGGCGTAGCTCGAGCGACCACAAGTTGCAATTTATTCGCAATTGCCACGTTTTCTAATTAATAGTACAAAAAACTCATCAGGAGATGAGATAGCGAACGTGAACGACGATATCGTAAACGCACTACAAAATACAATAGACTGGTGCATAGGCTAAATTCCGCCACAGATCGACGCGGTTATGTGTTAGAACGCAGGTTTACCAAATTCATTGAACTAACGCAATGCAACGGCTATTACACCGTTCAAGGTCATTCAAGGTCACCGACTTTGGTACCAATCGAAAGCCCATATACGACTTCCTATTAGTGATTAATAGTAACTTACATCTTACATCTTGCACCGTTTCCAAGTTATAGCTGATTATTAGTCAAATTTTCGCTAGCGAGAGGGGAGTGCCTCACTTTAACGCTATCGCTAGGGTGAGCCCCTGCCAATATCGCCATAAATGATATATTACTAAAAACTAGATTCTTTGGCCTACATTTCCGCCGCAGAAAGTGAGTACCCTTGTTGTATATACGATGACTGTGGTATAAATGTGTACTGTAATCCAGCTTACAATAACAATAAACGTATATGTTATATTGTTATCTTCAACCACTTTTACGCAATCCGTCCCGAAAGCTACCGAATTCGGTGAAATTACGCTATGGTTAGGGCTAGTTAGGGCTATTACGCCTTTCAAGATCATTCAAGGTCACGGAGTTTGGTACCAATCGAAAGCTCATATGCGACTTCCTATTAGTGATTAATACTAACTTACCTCCTATCTTGCACCGTTTCCGAGATATAGCGTTCG
>Ga0049105_1001720_pt1 | contig 10145 bp, 11 predicted proteins | sample WorMetvaBAHAMAS1_FD_61260 | JGI IMG/M metagenome (GOLD analysis project Ga0049105, IMG submission 61260) | Worm MetaG Olavius vacuus BAHAMAS.1 | ecosystem: Host-associated > Annelida > Digestive system > Unclassified | place: Germany: Marburg | collected 2013-04-09 | reverse complement strand
ACTCACTGTCTAAGATTTGTTCCTGATTGTCACTGTCTAAGATTTGTTCCTGATTGTCACTGACTTCATCACTTCCACTGACTCACTGTCTAAGATTTGTTCCTGATTGTCACTGTCTAAGATTTGTTCCTGATTGTCACTGACTTCATCACTTCCACTGACTCACTGTCTAAGATTTGTTCCTGATTGTCACTGACTTTATCAGTTACCATTATCACAGGTTGGGCGGTACCCGCCCTAATTTGTTATATAAGCCATAGCGCCAAGCAAAGGAAAATGTCACATATTGACCCCTCAGGGAGTCAAAACCCCTTAACCGATTTTGATGAAACTTGGTATGGTTGATTATGTCCTGGACCCCACCCCACATGACAACTTTGGTGGGGGTAGCGCAACGTGGGTGGTCTGGGCAAATAATGTGACTTGTCAGATCTCTGAGTTTCTTTTCTTTTCTATCCTATACTATATTTAAGCGTACCCACTTGTGTACCCACATGTTCTTTATGGCAAGTAGTATACATTTAAAACCTGATAACACGATTAATAAATTACTGCATATCTTGCAAAACAAATCATACAAATTCCCTGCTAAAGACCTGTATCTCAACTTTGATATTTTAGCCAGAATTCCAGAATTGCATTATCCATTAGTTTACGCCATAAACACTTACTGCCTACTGCCTTTACCAATTATTTTACGCGCAATTCTTTTACCCCGAGTGCGAGAAAATTTGCATTCGGATTCTGTTTCTAAAAATTACGGCATAAAGATATAAAGCTAGTAAAATGTCCGACTGCCTTCATCTCTTCTGTTGGGTACTTCAGCAATAAATTAAAGCAGTTCTTACAAGCAGCTGCTATAGACTGTACTTTGTAACGTATGATTCTACCTTGTCGTCATGTTTGTTTGTTTTGTTTTTATCTATTTCCCGCTTGAGCAATGTCGTGTGAGCATGTCTATCTGTCTGTCTCTCTGTCTGTTTTACTGATTTTGTGTTTTGTGTTCTCGAACTTTGTATTTGCTAATTTTTTTGTACTTACTTGGGCGACCAGCTTAGATGAGCGTATTTTGCTTTTTCTGTTTCTTATTGTTTTTCAATTTATATTGTATTTTGCACAGTTGGTTAATAAATTGACTTATCAGCGAGCACAGCCAGTTGTAGCGACATCCACGTAGGACCACGTAACAAACAACGCAATGTTCATGTGTTTTCTGACCTGTTCGTCTTCTCTCTTGACACGGTCTTCGCCAGGCAGCATGTGATCAAGCCAGTACATCTCTATTGGCGAGAAAATCAAGTCCATGAGCTTGCGAACACCCATCAATATAATCAGCTGCAACAGCAAACCATCTCAGTAAATATTAGTCCTGAAAGCTTACATTTTCGTATCCCATGTTATATACAATTTCACTTGATTTTCTGAAAGTCGACAGTCTGAGTGTACGGCTAGTCAGAGTATCAAAAATAATTAGCAGGCTCAGTTACGACAAGATTTGCTACATTATCATAAATACGCTAAAACATTGTAGAGTAGTTTCAGTGTTTTATTTCAGTTCTATTTCACATGTACGAGCGTCTGAAAAAAAACTGAAACAAATTTGTTTTATTCCAGTTGTAAGAGCCGCGTTACTGCGACGAGAAGTGAAGACGAACTCGGACTGTTTCACTGACAGTATCAAAAGCCACGTTGTGGGCGATGTTTACCATCACTGGAAACGTGATCGACGTCTCTTTGATGCTCTTGATGACCCACATGACGACGAAACAGATGACTTGAATGAACGTGAACAAGTGAACGCGTAGTATTTTGACGTGACGCAGGTAGATGTTGTCCGGCTGATACTTGACGGGCATTAGTGCTATCAGTATACGATCATAGAACTACACACAGACACACACACAGACAGACATGCAAAGAAACATACTCGCTGTCGCCTGTGTTGTGCGTATGTACGGCAAAATTAATAAATTACACTCCGTCAGCAGGACTTGTTTGCTAGCATCGACACAGACCGGTGAAGGATGCTTCATTGCGCCACGTCTTTCAATGCATTTTCCTTTCTTGTAGACGTAAACATACTTTTATAAATACGTGACAGACAACGCGTTTACTGCACTTACCTATAAGCATTGTCCATCAGTGTCACGCCTCCTTTTTTGTCTGTCGTTGCTATAGGCCTTACAACGCCAGGACGTTATTTCTGACTGTCCATCAATGTCTTATATTTTTAGTGGATCACTTATATCCACCGTCATTCTGACATCACTTCGCCGAATTTCACGAATTTCATGTGTCTATGATATATTGCTTACATTGTGTCTTAAAAAGTTCAGCCTTTTTATTTTTCTGATTACTCAGTCAAATCTTGACCGATTTTAATAATATTTGGTAAAATTTGCAAACAAATGACATATTCCTTTCTTATAATATGCAATTTGTTCATGACTATTACAGAATAGAAAAACAATAGACATTCTGTATGCTTTCAATGCTGCCGCTTCGTATTGCTGCCGTGCCAATTTCTTGCTTTTTTATAATTTTTATCAGTCCCACAGTCCCTAACCTTTATTCACAAGGTTCTTAATAAGTTAATTTTGCTCCATAACGTTTAAAACGTATAAATGTTTCATCAAAATTTAATTTTCGTCGCTGAAACCCACGCTTACACCATTGACACCAAACTGTCGTCTGCTACCAAGCAACGCGCGTTCGGTATCCGAATAAGTAAGTAAATTAACCAAAGAAGTGGCCTATCATTAATCACGTGAAATTAATGACACGTGATTCATAGACTGAAGAAAACAACTTCTGTGACAGTATCATCATCGCAAAAACTGTCTGAAATGCGACATTAAAATTTTTACGTTATGGAATTGAGCGAAAAATGTGTCATTATACGATGTAAACTAACGACGCATAATGAATAAAATATCAAAATCGCCATGTGTCAGTTTGTTCCAAATTTTCTCAGCTATGTTTCTGTCAAATATTATTTGAATTAGTTTACAGATGGAAAAGTTATCTCAAAAATAAAAAGGGAGAACATTTTATTGAGACACAGTGTAGTTTACTGTCAGCTGGAGCCTGCTGCAAAACAACCAACTTGCATTCAAGTCATGTGCATCATGACGTCAAGACATCAGTGAAACCGCAACGATTCACGTCACGTTATTCATGACAATGATTGCGTTCTTTTTCTTGCTCAGAGCGCTCTAAAGCGATTCACGTCACGTCATTCATGACAATGATTGCGTTCTTTTTCTCGCTCAGAGCGCTCTAAAGCGATTCTGTCTAGTTCTTGACCGTTCTTTAATACTCCCTCCGAGCGATTCGCCCGCGTTCTTTTTCCCTAGAACGTTTCTGCCTGGTCGCTCTAGATCGCTCTCCCGTCCCCGATCTGACCTATAATGTGTTTGGTGAGACGTTAAACCTTGCTCTATCTATCTATTCTCCTAGGACGAAACTGCGAACGAAAGGTAAGCTCCGCATTTCATACGTTTTATGCTTAATTTTTAAATAAAGGCGCGACAGGCGAAACGGTAAACACGTACCACCGAAGTTTTACATTGCAGAAATTGGGATTTTCGATTTTTTCGCTCCTGTAACCTTGACTTTAACCCTAAGAACTTGACCCATACTCCTTGGAGATACACTGGATGTGCAAATATTAACTTCATACGTCGAGGCTTTCGAAAGTTATCGTCTAACAGACAGACATGCATAGACAGACTAACACGACCAACACGCCGCTTTGTAGGTGGTCAATAACGAAAGACATTCGTGTACAAAGTTTGTAACACAACAAACGACCGTCATCATCATCATCATCATTATCAACAACAACAACAACAACAACAACATGCACCACTAACCTGGACGCCAGGCAGTGATGTAATTCCCATGTAGAGAAACACTCCATACAGGATCGGCATCGGAATCAGCTGACACCGCGACACACATACACGTTGGACTATTAGATCGTAATCTTCACGTAGGCCTAAGTCTAATACGATAATGATGTATTTTGAGATTATTTTAGGGAATCTATTCCAAGACAGCATTCCACGTTGGGCGAGAAGCTGAAGAAAGCTCGCCTATATCAAATAACAAGAGTGTATCACGTCTCATTACAGGAAACACGCATCACGTGAAGCCCTCACTACAAATGACCGGCGATGTATTCCCAATTTCCGTCTCATTCCATTCCCGCATTGATTCCCCTTCATTCCCGTTACCATGCCGAATTTTGTGACTTATTCCCATCCCGATATTATTCACATGGGGCTCTACCCATTCCCGGATTATAGAATAATGAAATGGCGTAATATAGGCTACATACATATTAACGAACTGTGTATGCCAAGGCCGCCCGACGTATGTCGGAAGACCTTTGTGTTTTTTAACATCTGACCTCTAGTGTCTTTTAGACGCCCCGCTAAAAGTATATTTCGTTATTCGTTACAGTTCTTTTTGTTACAGTCCATCTTCCGAGCTGTCATATAAATAAACCAGCTGATTGAAGTTTATGCATAAGCCGAACTCGTAAAATTCACTCAGACATTTCGCCCACCCCTCTCCTAAATTTTGCAGCGTCAAAAAGTTCGAAATTTGGCGTCGATTTGCGACATCAGTTGCCTTTGACGCTCTCTGGTTTCGGGAGTCTAAAACATCCGCCTGGAGCCCACGTGATTAATCTTCTTTTTTCTCACACAAGTCTCCCATCTCCCATCCATCCAAGAATGTCTCTGGAACGTCCCCAGCAAAAGCACAAAACTGTTAGTAAGAAAAAGAAGGCAACTCGCATGCGACGGTTCTATTCTGTCCGTCTGTCGGACACACTTGTGATCCACAACTAAACAGTTCAAGATATCGAAACGCATTTTGCACCTCATAATAGAATCATGTTTCTAGTTTCCTGAGGCCAAATGTCGTGGTCGTGAGTTTATGGGTTCACCCTGAACGAGTGTGTTAAATACGGGTATTTCCTGTTAAGAGCGCAAATTTGACCAATAATCTTCAATAACTTGGAAACAGTGAAAGATAGGATATAAGTTTAATCACTAGTAAAAAGTCGCATATGGGTTTTCCATCAGTACCAAAATCGGTGACTTTGAATGACCTTGAACGGCGTAATGGCCATTATTTTGCGTTATTCTATAGCGAATTCGACAGCTTTGGGAGCCAATTGCGTAAACTGATTAATACTGCGCTATATCTGGAAAACAGTGTGAGATATGATGTAAGTTAATGTTATTGTAGGAAGTTGCATACGGGCTTTCGATTGATACAGTGACCTTGAATGACCATGAACGGTGTAATGACCGCCAGTCGACGCTATTTCAGTGGTAGCTGAGCTTTCGTATTTCTTCAACGTCAGCTGGGACTCAGTCCGTGACAGGTCTATAAATGTCAATCACCGAACTTTATCTACTTTTTATTCGCTAGAGCAGACATTTGGCCTACCAAATGCACTGTATATTAGATAGGCGGAATATTTAGCCTCATGTCCGGGACACCGCCAGCGAAAAATGCTGGTTGTGGCTGTTAGTACAGTGTACTTACACGCAGTACGGACGTGATCAGTGTCGACAGACCGATCAACACGTGAATTACTATACCAGTGATTCGCTGCTCCCTACAACACACTTATATCACTAAAATATGGATCGATTAGCGACAAATATGCAAAACACGTCCGAAAAGAATTTTAAAGACGTTAATAACGTAAAAACGTGAAAAAAATAAAGAAACGTTTGTAAACGTTGAATAAAGACGTTACTAATAATATACCACTGAATGCATGTGCCTCAGTGCCAAAACCCCAAACAAGATTGAAAACACAACCTCAAATCACTGCAGTCATCATTAATAATGTCAGTTAATTTAAAAAATAAAATAACCTCTCAAGTGTAAAGACAAAAGCTTATGTATGTATTGCTATGATCTTGAGGTGTTTTGTTGGAATTTATTAATATTTATACGCTATTTATGTAACGTTTTTTTATTTTTGAAAACGTTGGAAAAATTAAAAAACTTTAAAAATGTAAAAAACGTGGCACGAATAAAAACGTAAAAACGTTTTTACTACATCAATGATTAGCGATATCATACAGTCTATATGCATGTGGGGTTCTACTATGTGGTTTACCTGTGTACAGTGTGAGTCAACTAAAACGTTTTGCGATATTTTCACTCGTAGTGAGCCTGTGTACTCGAAAATTATCTTGATTGTAGCGCAACCATATTCTTAAGTGTCTACCAATTTTGGTCTATTAATCCAGATATTTGTGTGAATTGTATTAATTTTACTAGTAAGAAATTTTAACACTTCAATTCAGTTTATTATGAAATTCACGATTTTTTCGTAAAAAAGCAAATCACATCAAATGATATTTAATGAAATATAGCTGTAAGTATCTGTTATATGAACTGTCACACTATGTTCAAAATGTCCACCGTTGTCTAACACACATACCTGCAGTCACTTGTGGTAGTCTTTCACTTCGTTGTCAGTGGAAAAGAAATGCAGACCAAATTAACTGAATTGCATCTTTAAACTCGGGAATTGTTTTTGACTTCGGTTGCAGCATGTGATAAGTCCCCAGCATTGCCCACAAACCTGATAATGCAGTCGATCGAGGTTGGATGAATTGGGGGCTACGCACTAGTAGCGATCATGAAGTGACGGCAATTTGACTTGGTGAACAACGACGAGTCCGCCTAGAAAAATTAATACTATTTTGTTAAATAGTAAAATAAATCATCCAAGATTGGTAAATAAGTGTGGATAAAAATTGACAACTAATCAGCAAAAATTCAATGGTGACTGGTGAGTGTGGACGATAGCAGGCCAAGTCGGTTGGTTTGGTCTGAAGGTCGCTAGCTGCTTGGCGCTGTTCATCAGATAAACTCACTCACAATGACTTTGTCATGCATGATGACATTGTCTTGAGTATTATCGTCATTATGCGTACCTGGCTCCAATAACCTGCGTCTTTTCTCCAGGAATCTTGACCTCGGACTCTTTGAGAAGACTGCGTACATGAGTGACAGAGCGGACGGTGGCCGCCACGAACCACGGCAATCCCAGGATTGAACAGACCATTATCAGTAGTGCCAGCACGAACACGTCCAGATGATATCCGTGCGGTTTCTACATACGCATAATTTCACACAAACATTTCAGCAACTGTAGAGATAGTTCTCGTCTGCGGTCATTACGCCGGACATTCAATTGTCACCGATTTTGGTACCAATCGCAAGCCCGTGTGCGACTTACTATTAGTCAATAATTCTAACTCACCTCCTATCTTGCACCGTTTCCTGCGGCATGTCTAGCAAGGACCATCCATCATCGCTATCGTCATCATACACTGTTATTGTTGAACGAGAATCGCAGCGAGTTGTTTGGTTAAATACATTTACTGACAAAAGTTAACTGGACTACTGTACGCGGGTTTATAAAAATTGGTCTTTATTTTGAATTTTGCTTCTTAGGCCTTTTCATTACAGAAAGTTTCCGACAGTTTTTGGAAGCAGCTTAGTGAAATATCTCGGAACGAACAGGAATGTAACTACAAACGGTTTGAAATTGGTTTGTAAAATGATGTAATTAAAAGCCATTCAAACGACAGCAGCTTTGACAAATTTTGGAGCAACGTGAAACCGAAACAAAGCGGACCTGTATTAAAACAAGTAAAATGACCCAACGGGAACACGATATGCCCCCCCCCGCCGATGGCAGTTAACTGTTGAATGTTGGGCCGAAGTAGTAAAAAGTTGAGTTCGGTCCTTTCCGGTGATTAGAGGATACCGCTGATTATGACAAATAATAATCAGCCGATGATTTCCTAGTCACCTGTCGTTATCATAGTTCTCTGTTTTCGTTATGCAGATACTCACGGCGATAATTTCTCAAGTCATAAATGTGTCCTGCACTTGCGGTGGTCGTAGGGCCCAGCACGGAGTTTCCTATCGATGTTCTGTAATAATTATAATAATAACGACAAATGTAACGTGCCATAAACAAAAGCTACAAGGACACGGTTCTATAGTAACTATTTGCCTAAAACGTACTGTTATTTTGCCTGCCCTAAGGGCATGGAACATAGAGACAGACAGACAGTCGGACGGACGTACAGATCGCAGCATCTCTTGATACTCCTATACCTTCAGTAGCGGGAAATGATGATATTCACCTACATTTACATTGCAACATGACAAACTAACTTTCAGTTTATGCTCTTTGCGGTTGACAATGACTGAAGTGATTTGTTGATCGAGGAAGATGAGGATGGTGCCAAGAAGAGCAGGAATTACAGCAACTGGAATCAACCAGTAGTACGTCACGTCCAAAGGATCGATCACCCAGCCTCTACATCACACATCACACTGACCTCTACATCACACATCACCCAGCCTCTACATCACACATCACACTGACCTCTACGTCACACATCACCCAGCCTCTACATCACACATCACACTGACCTCTACGTCACACATCAACCAGCCTCTACATCACACATCACACTGACCTCTACGTCACACATCACACAGCTTCTACATCACACATCACACTGACCTCTACGTCACACATCACACTGACCTCTACATCACACATCACACTGACCTCTACATCACACATCACCCAGCCTCTACATCACACATCACCCAGCCTCTACGTCACACATCACCCAGCCTCTACGTCACACATCACACTGACCTCTACGTCACAGACGAACGGTGAATAACGGGTGTTTTACTAAACTACCGCAAAGAATATTTAACTGTGACAAAACTCAACATCAAAGTCGTACTTTAGATAAAGTACCGAACAGTTTGATTGATATATAAATTACCTTTCTGCGTCATCATGTATATGAGCTACAACTTTTTAAATATGGTCCGGTTTATATGGGCCATATGTACGTTCAAAAAACGTTGATTATACTAATTTATGCAGCAGTTAAGAACACACGCAAGCTGGTATTGCATCTATGCGTCATATAACCGGCGCATGAAAACCGCGTCCACATTACTTGCAACTATGCCTTGTCTGTCCGTTGCCTAATTAGATAGAGTCTCTGACTGCATAGTTTCAATATGCATTCAACATGCATACTGACAAGCTTGAGAGTTTGCTTCTACGACGTTTAGTGAATAGACGACTGATTATATCAACAACAAAGTTAGACATTTCTATCTGTCGTCGCCTGCGCAATCTGCAATGTGCATCATAGCGTCATCAGCTCAGACAATTCACGTGCGTCATTGTCTAGAACCCATGAAGTACGAATCACATGTCTAGACAATAACGCGCTGTTTTCAAGACGAAACGATGAGGGTTTAAAGATTTGTAAACAGAGTAGGCTGTTAGCCGGTCATTGCAATGACGTTAGTAAAACACGAGACTTAACATACGAACCTGTCGCTTCTTGTGGGTTTGAATTCCGAAGGCACGTTGAGTTTTGGAGTGTTGATGCCAATCGCCCAGTCTATTAACGTCCATATCACCACCGACAGAAACACGGCAAAGTCGGCAACTGTTCCACGCACCTGTCAATTTAACAACGTCACTCAACGGACACTTTACCTCGTGTTATTTCATTGTACGATAACCACTGCAGTTTCACATAGACGTAAATGAGTTAAATGGTTGAATGAATAAATTATATCAAATCAAATCAAATCAAAATTTATGGTCATAATGGTAAAATAACATAGACAAATGTGGGTCCAAGGCGACAGCTCTTACAATAACCATCAGTAAAGACAAACAGTGCATATGTTACTGAAATTTATTATTAAGGATAAATCATATATCAATGTATAAACGAATTCGTGACTAAATCCTGCAAGTACTCAGTAATTGAAACTTATTTTATGTTTTAATGAGTCACGGACGGACGAATGCTGCAATGCAATGTATGCGAATAATGCGAATTGTCGAGACGGGACGGACAGAGAAGGAACGAAGCCGATGAGCAGATTCAGGGATAGAGATGTGTCGAGACGGGACGGACTAGACCCCGAAGCGACTCCAAAATATTTTTCTCGCTCGCTCGTGGGGAAATCTCGCTCGCTTTTCTCGCTTAGCGAGCTTTTTCGAGATAGTGTGCATTGGACTACGTAATGTACCC
>Ga0049105_1001719_pt1 | contig 10146 bp, 8 predicted proteins | sample WorMetvaBAHAMAS1_FD_61260 | JGI IMG/M metagenome (GOLD analysis project Ga0049105, IMG submission 61260) | Worm MetaG Olavius vacuus BAHAMAS.1 | ecosystem: Host-associated > Annelida > Digestive system > Unclassified | place: Germany: Marburg | collected 2013-04-09 | reverse complement strand
ACTGATTATAAGATTTAGAGAGTCATACAATAGCATGAGTATGAGTCGTGAGTCAACAAGTCTGAAGAAATCTAGCAGCGACTGCTTAAAACTGGCAAAGCAGTGATACAGCATTTGAGTTAAATGATGCTATTTCTGAACTACTGCATTTTCTCAGGTAGTGCAGAAGCACTACGTAGGTGTGGTGGGAAACTATAGCGTCTACTGATTGCTTACTTTCTCGGTAACACGTGTGCCAAATATTATGAAAATCCGACAATGCTTTCTCGAGTTATGGCTAAAAATGTCGGGGATGTTTTTTTTGAGACACACTGTATATCATCATGCAGGAGTTATTATCTTTTAAAATGGTCAGATATTTGGACCACCTTGTAATATCCACACTATGTAGTTAGTTACCATGCAGTGCCGCATTATCATTAAATATTACATTTAACTTCCTTTATTACAGGCTACACGGAATAAACTGATCGTCAGAGGACTTTTGAAAGGGATTGTTTCAGTGGTAGCCGTCTAAAGCACTTAGTTCATCACCTGAGAGACTAAATTATTGACGCTAAAAGCCGGGACTTCAAATAGAGGACTACATGCATGAGTGCTTCTTCTTCTAGCTCCATATAAAAAGGTGCAATTTTTCTTTCCATGATAATTCTTGTGTGTGCGGTACGGTCTAAAATACGATTGATTGCTGCGGAGTTTTTTTTCTTCTTTCTCGTCGTCAGTTTCTGTCATTTTGCGTCGCCGTGAATTCACCTCGTTTAACCTATAGGCACGCCGGTCGGTTCTGCCCACCAGAGGTGTTTGCGTGCGGAAGTGTGCATCAAGCGCACTCAGATCCGCATCATTTGAAGACCTCGGGACGGTCCGCGGACTGTGTGGGACAGAAAAAGTCGAAGTCGCGAAGGTTGTTTGACCGCCGATCAGAAGTTTACGTTTAGACTTTTGCTGCATTCATCTTGCGGCGTGATCACGGATCTGTCAAGTTTCACGCATTCGACGCAACACTCGCATAACATTCAGCGTCAATCACACGTTCTCACGTCGGCAGCTTGTAATCTCACTAACCCAGAATCATTCATATTTCATCCGACTGCTATCAAAAATTTAACACCGACATTCACGTCGACGTTTTTCATCGTACAGAACGGTGCAAGGGTGTCCGCTAGCGTGCTCATTCTGCTATTTCATTACTTCACAGCAGCCGAGATAACAGTGGATCAAACGGGTGATGAAATGTGCAAGGGTCACTTGGCTCATAGCCTAAGGGTCAGGGCTTGTGTATGACCCGTTGACGTACATGTATGTATCGCCACTGTGTCGGTGCACTCATTTTAGCGCCCGGCTAACTACTGTACGTTAGAGCGCGCTACTGACAAAGGCAACCTGTCCGTCCGTCTGTCTGTCTGTCACACTCGCGAGCCACGTCTACGCGGTTCAAGACATCGAAATACGTTTTAAACCATACAATAGAACGATGTTTCTAGTTTCTTGAAGTCAGCTTTTGTAGTCCTGAATTTAGGGGTTCACCGTGTTCACCGTCACACACAATCGTGTGACGACGGCTGTTGACGATGTCGCGCTGTAGATGGCCTAGCTCGGTACATGTCCGACGTTGACGACTGGATGAGTTCGAGTCGGTTACGTCTCAACTCTTCTAAGACTCAGGCGATTTGGCTGGGGCACAAGAACCAGAATCAATATCAGGAGCGTCCCAGTGCTATCGTCGTCTGTCAGTGTCGTTGACAGCGTACGCGACCTCGGTGTGGTGATCGACAGCAGATTAACGATGTCTGATCACGTCACTGCGCTTTGTCGGTCTCGCTATTACCAGCTTCGTCAGCTGCGACCGGTGACCAGAGCACTCCATAATGCAGCGGCCAAGACCCTAGTCCAGGCGTTTATATCCTGTCAGCTCGATTACTGCAACGCGCTGCTTTCCGGTATCACGGACAACTTGTCACGGCGTCTGCAGTCGATCCAGAACGCAGCGGCGCGACTTCTGACGGACACCGGGCGACGCGACCACATCTCACCAGTTCTGTCACGTTTGCACTTGCTGCCAGTGAAGCAACGGGTCGTCTTCAAACTGGCTATAGTATATATACTGGTCTTCAAGTCGCTGCGGGCGAAACCCCTTCGTACCTCGCGGATGATTGCGAGCTCATTGCTGACTCCGGACGCCGTCGTCTGCGCTCGGCCGACGCCAACGCTCTCACTGTTCCGCAAACTTACACTCGGCTCGGAGACAGGAGTTTTTTTGGTGACGGCACCGAAAGTATGGAACTTTCTTCCCGCCACACTGCGAAAACCTGACATTTAGTTTGTGCATTCAAACGTCTTTTAAAGGCATTTCTGTTTGGCAAGTCTGCGGCGCACTAGAGACTTTTTGTTTATAATGCGCCGTGTATAAATTGGCTTACTCACTCACACACTCACCGGAAAAGGTGAACCGCAAACGACTGCAACGTCTAAGCTCTTTGATTTCACGTGTAACACTACACCTCATACTGCTGGAGAACGTAATGTATGAAGACTGAAGTGCACGATATTTCCAGGGATTTTCAGCGTTTCTTGGACAGCGCAGCCATCGAACTGGATGTACTTAATGATTCAGTCTTCGACCTCGGCCTAATTGCGATGCAGTTTTTTTACGCGCCATGCAGTTCTCCTGCTAGGTAAAGTTTTCAGTCAAGCTGGCCTCATTATGAAGTCAACCAGATCACGAATGTCAAAAAGTCGGCTAGCTCAGCTGGTATTCTTGAAGTGCCATAGGCATCTCCCTGAGATTGATAAGCATCATATTTAGCAGACCATTCAAAGTTGAATTTTGCTAAGAATTTATTTATTAATACTGAAATGAACTCATGCTTGTGTTTTGCTGATTAGCCGATATCCATTCCAGCTACCTGTAGGGCCTGCTCACGGTTACGGCGTATTTGATATCAACTGACAGTTGTCCTAATTGATTGTTGAAAATTCAGGCAAGTGAATTGCTGATAATGTCAAAAACTTTTGCGCACACGTTTGTTCAGTTGTTAAAGTACAAATGCGCGAACTGAACTGGTCAATGTCGTATGATAGCTTTTAAACATACTTGTATGTACGGTCTCGAGAAACGTCTCGATCTCGGTCTCGGACCCGAAATCAAAAGTCTCAGTCTCGTCTTGGTCTCGAGAAAATTTAGAATGTCCCGGTCTCGGTCTCGTCTCGGACTCAAAATCAAAAGTCTCGGTCTCGTCACTGTCTCGGACCTCAACGTCTCGTTTAAATTCCTGGGGAAATCCCATGCTACACGCAAATCTGATGGCTCTATCTTTTGTAGAACTGGAGTTATCGGCGATCGAAGTTTACATCGTGGGAATAGGTATTTTCGACCTTTTTGGTTCCTGTGACCTTGACATTGACCCGATGACCTTCATAATACGAACTTGCTCAATAAAAAGACATTTTTCTAGTGCGCTTCCTACAAGAAGAACGCCGGCGCGTTACACAGTTATTACTGAAGCGCTATCTAGTTATAGGCGACACGGAATGGGCCTATAGAATAAGTCGTTAGATGACTTATGAAAGGAAGCGTCAAACGCGAGAGTTTCATTGGCAGCCGTTGAAAGCACGGAGTGCAGCACTGTCACAGGCGCCCGCAGGACTTTTTACAGGGGTGGGCAAATTAGGGGGTCTGGAGACGAAAGTCCGCCAGCGGGGGCCAAGGGTGGAGCCCAGCGTTGGGGTCTGGGGACGAAGCCGCCAGAAGCCGACAAAAAATTGTGAAAATAATGCATAGATAATTGGTCTACTGAGCGTTTTACTGTAACTACTATAACGCACAATACACTTACATTTCCAGGGGGCAAGTACCCCCCCCCCCTTGCCCATGCCCGCGGGCGCCCGTGATCACTGCATGGAAAACGCCCTTGTGATTTTACTTCCAACATCTTATTCTGACTACAGCAGCACTGATATTCACGCTGTTGTGCGTGTCGTATAGTGTATAGCCGGAAGACTTTTTCGCACGAAACACCGCCGTCGTGAAGCCCAGCTGTTCCACAATACACATGCAACGCACGCACGCAACGTACGCGGCGCAGTCAACGGGCGAGAAAATTCCACAAAGAAAACAATAAATTCCGGACAAACAATATTGTTATTTGATATATCTAGAAAAGTAGGTATAAATCGACCGCAAAGATTCTTATGTATTTTGCTTATGCGAAAAATGCGTCGACATAGTAGAAGAAAACATACTCCGTTTGCAAACGAAAGATAAAAGAGAATTTAACTTATTATTTGTCGCCACGTGCGATCATGATTATGCGTCTATTCGCAATTATTTCCCGATGAATTTTATTTATTGTTATTAAGTTGAACCTATGACAGAGAAAGCCAATCAGCAGCGACAACCAATCAGCGTATTTGCCATTCTTCACGTGTCAAATTGTAGCGTTGCCATTGGCCAGTTCTTGCGTAGTTTGTGTAAAGAGAACATAAATGTATACCTCGATTCATTAACGGAATTGGAGAATGGAAGCCGGCCGGATTTTTTTGGAATCCGTACTCCTCTGTCGCCGTCTCTGCAACGGACATATTGATTATCACATAGCGTCAGCTGGCGTTAACACTTTGCTGCCGAAAGGTAGCCTACCCTTCAAGACGACCGGTCAGCACTCAGCAAGCCAGGGTTAAGTCAATTGCCTCTTCATGCGCCAATGGGTTAACACAGCATCATCAATAGAGACGGGTCCCCACACGGTTCTACTGGGCCTTAGGCCCCGGGCTCAAAGGTCTCGGGCACTTTCTTACGATCACGTATATTTTGTTTCCTCTGCAATGGATAGTAAAGGCACTTGGCAGTTGTGACCGGAATGTGAACGGGGTGTGCTAACGGGCTCATACAAAACCGTGATCCGTCTCTTAGTTATAACAACATACAACAACAATATACATAATACTCATTATTACCACGGCATGAAGTCATAACAGGTCATATGTCATAACTTTATAAAGTTGCACAAACGTTTTACCTACGCTCAATATACATGTTCAACTATGAATCTTTTTTTCAATTAAATTATGTACACCAACAAGAAACACAGCCCTTTCATGCTTTTTACTGATATCGTCATGTTTTGCTGGCAAGGCCGTGCGACAATGTAGCGTTGGGCGGTACCAACGATGTTGCGCCACGGTAAGTACCATAAAAAAATACCGCGGTATTCGGTAGTACCGTGGCGGTACTTCCGCTATTACCTCAACTTCAACTTGGAGGGGGCATTTGAAGCCCCCCCCCCGCCCCGGAGTTCGAGGTGGCGATATAAAAATGCTTATATATTCCCCAATACTTCATAACTATCACGATCAATTGCCACCGTATTTTCTACTGCATTAATTACCGCCATCATGTTACGATAGTGTCTGTCTGTGAAGCGAGTATATTTTGACAAAAACGGTGAAGGAATTCAAGGAAAAGCACATCGTCTACCAATTGTTTTTGTCGTTATTTGTTCAAATAAGTTCAAGAAAACGTGGAACTTGAAACTGGTCTGACTTGAGGCTGCATTTAGGGTTTAGTTTAAACATTTTTGTTCCATGAAGAAGCAAATTCAAATTACTCAAGCGATTGCACAGCTATCCAATTTGCCAAAAAGGCCAGTAGGCAAATACGACACTAGATCATCTTGTGCTGACACTTTTAGTTCCGAAAACGATGCGTGATGCTAACACGCCCAACACTACGACAAAGACGTCACAGGTAGAGCTGTGCAAATCGGGCTTTTTACAGCGCGAGTACTCTGCTGAGTACTTCAGTACTCGACTGATACGGGAAGTAGCTATTAATTACAGGGTGGTCCGAAACAAAGGGACGTCGGTTTCTCAGTCAAGTGTATAGTACAACAGCTGCTTAAATGAGTCAGAATAATGCCAAAAATGCTAATATCCTAGTCATACCAGGTTGCGAGTTTTCACATTCACTCCTGGGATGACAGCTCGAGAATAAATAGGCATAAAAATTAACTCCGAGCTCGAAACAACAAAGCTCGGGTTTTTTTTCAGGTCGAGTTGCCCGAGTTCTCAGAATATCCATGTGGCAGTAATTGCCGATAGGAACGCAAGAATAGCAGACGTGCGGACAAATATATGCAATTTTGTATCATATTTCTCGCCATACGTAGTGTACGCAGCACGAAGTCGAAAGGCCAGCTATAAAACATACGCGGCTATCTATACCAAGCGATCTTCGCTCAACAGCAAATGGTCAGTGACGACCTTCGACGCTTCTTGCGTATAAACCTGTCCGCGAGGGTGTTAGTCGTCTACTCATCCTCGCCAGAGGCTCGTATTCTCAGCCTACGGGTGTGTCTGACTGACCGTCGGTGTGTCTGTCTGTCTGTCTGCACTCGACTTAGTGGACGGCATTAGCGGTCGAAATCGCGGAACGATTTGCTAACTATTGCAAGGCGGGTGCGTGCCGATATTACGCCTGACTGCGAAATCAGTAGCCAGTCATTACATTTAATTGGGTCTGAGTCTACTTTTATACGGAAATTGCTGCAATTAATAAACCTACGTTTTCGCGTCCATACGTAATATGGGTTGCCGTGTAGACAGACAGATATACAGATAGATAGATGGATAGATAGATAGAGAGACAAACAAACAGACAGACAGACAGACAGACAGATAGATAGATCTTCTGTAGCTAGAGGAGAAAGAACGTGACACCACATCCGCTCCCTGACAATACTCGTGAAAACTCTCTGAAGATCCTTGGCGTGACCTTGACATACAACCTGTCCGCCTCCGACCACATCAGAGGAGTCACCAGTGACTGTGCACAGACACAGTACGCACTCCGAGTACTACGCAGTCACGGCCAACACCGCCGCCCTCCAGACCATCCTCCAATCCGTAGTTATGTCGAAGATACTCTATGCCTCGACTGCATGGAGCGGCTTCACCTCAGCAGCGGATCGTCAGCATGTCAACGCATTTCTGCACCGAAGTAAACGACGCGGCTACTGTGCGTCAGCTCTGACGACATTCGAACAGTTGTTTAAAAGAACCAGACCAGCAGCTCTTCGACCAACTCTGTAACAATTCTGATCACTGCCTTCACCTTCGCTATCAACAGCGTCACAACATTATCATCTGCGCCAGAGAGCACACAAAAGAGACATACCTCAAAGAACTGGGCACCTCACAGATTCTAATTTCCTCGCATGTCTCATACATCTCTGGTTGCATATTTGTAGTTTTATTGTAGTTTCATTGTGTGTGATTTTACGTGTTTTGTACGCTTGTGTTCTCCTGTGCTGCTTTTATGGCGTAATAAATAAATAATAATAAAGACACGTACTGACTATTACCATAGATCGAGAATTCAAATTTTACGAATTTTTTTCATTCTTAAAATTTAACGATGAATTTTTTTTCGGTTGAAAAAAATTCGTAAAAAATTCGTAATTTTGCAAATCATAGATCTTTAACTTGTTTCGATGTTCTGGAATGTAACGTTCATTTATAATGCATTTATTCGTACAACAGATCACTGTAAAGTGCAAACCGCCTTTGTAAGTTTGTTTCATAGTTTTATTAACATGAAACCGTGAAACGCATCATATTCTTCAGTTGTTGTTGGAAGGCCACACCCACTCGGGCATTTAACGAATTTTTTACGAATTTTTACGAATTTTTTAATTTCGGAAAATTCGTTAAAATTCGAGAATTTTTTTTTGCTGAGGTAACGAATTCTCCATCTATGACTATTACACTCTATATTGTTAAAATTCTTAGCATTTAACTTTACACATTGCATTTGCGACAATTGCATTTTGTCATTGTCTTCAATATAGATCTATCTGTCTATCTATCTATCTATCTATCTATCTAACCTACTCGAAACTGTAGTACAGTTGGGTTTTTCAATATTCCGTGCCAGCTGCACGCGACCACAGACTTGTGTTGTAAATCCGCGTGACCAGACCAGTGCCGAGCGACATAAAGCTCATAGCCAACGCGCGTATATCTCTGCAGCTGCAGACATTACACGCGAACTTCCTGTTGCCATAACTTGTCGTCTCTCGTCGCAATAAAACCAGCTGCCTGTGAGATGTAATTAGCTGTTAAAGGCATCAACGTAAACAACGCAGCGACACGACCATACGACGAGGCACAGGATGCCCGTCATCATCCTCATTGTCAGAATACTATAATTATACCTCGTTGTCATTCTTATAAATCGAATGCAGCACTGGAAGCGGGAAAAAGAAATGCCCGTATGGACCTTTGTCCATCTTTCCATCTTTTCCTTTTTCTCTTTCCTCCTGTCCCTTTCTCCTCATCCTAATATGTGATGACCTTTTAGTGGTTGTATCAAATCATATGGCCCCTCTGTGAGTTGAAAATCACGATTGATACCACTATTGCACAAGTTTACAGGTAATCATGCGTGCATTGTGATTTGTAGCCTATTGGCTATAGCATACTGGTGTGGTGTGTCTCAGAAAAGAAGAGGCGGTATGTCTTCAGGGCTGTAGAATGGGTTTTTAAAACCCTAGGTTTTTAGGTTTATACAAAAACCTAAAAACCTCAAAAGTCCAAATTTTAGGTTTTTCGGGTTTTTTTAGGAAAACCTTACAAATCCAGATTTTACACTCAGTCGCAGCAGAAAATTGTTGCCTTTCAGTCTAATTGGTTGTGTTTGTAGGGCCTATGCTACACATGGCTATAAATGATGTGGCAGGGGAAATGGTGTATCATTGTATTCTTCGTGAATTTCTGGGTCAAATTTTGTTTCCGGTTTTCGTACATTGAAACCTTAAAATCTTCTTAAAACTTGAAAGAAACCTGAAAAAACTAAAAACTTGAACACTTTACTTAAAAACTTAGGTTTGTCCAGCCCTGTATGGTTTGCAGCCGACCGAGGAAGTGCCGGTAAGGAATACCGTCCCAAACAGTTCCACTTTTAGCCCGGATTGAATGCCGTATAAAAATTCTGAAATTCTGGCCATATGCCTCCGATTAAGTTTCACATAGCTTGATATTATTTTCTTGGTCGCAGCGCGTTGGCAAAACGTAATTTATTCGTATGACTGTGGACGAAACGAGGAAAATCGAACATTTTCTACCTGTTTTGATTTCATTTTTACTGATCGTGCACAAAATCAACTGCATAGCGCGTAGTGGACTTTCTATTACCAGGTTTGTATGGCCACGTCAGGGGCGTAAAATAGAATAGATCGATCAGGGTTCGGTGGGGTCAGGAGAAGGTGCTTCGATATGGGTCTCCATGGCTTCGAAATATAACGTCGACATCTGTGCACATACTGATACATTATGGCAGGGCTTTCAGTTCCCGTAATATCACAGTATGGTGCACTGCAGTATATCGGCTGTAACGTGGTCGCAAAGCAGCGGTGATGCTGCCCTGTCTAACTCACCGACATCGGTGTTGTTGCGAACTTCAGATTCAGCTTGTACTAATGAGTGACCGAATGTACTGTCCAACGTGTGGGCTTTGCAGCGAGCTGTTCTAGAGACATAAAAGTAGGGTGCGGTTCGAACTTCGAACCGCCCAAACCCCGGTGGCGCTACCAGTGGTTATATCCACGCTTAACTGAGCCATTTCCATCTTCCGCCGAAGCCCTCGCTTCGTCGTAGTCGTCGTCTACTCGACGCAGCGGCAGCAGCTGTCGCACACTTCGTCGTCGGCCAGACGATATTAGTACGCCGCTCTTCCCCTAGGAGGCCTCATTACGCACTGCGCCCGTCAGTCAGTCTGTCTGTCAGTCTGTCAGTCTGTACCATGTCTTGTGAGATCTGAAAGGTTAACATGTGCATTAAATTCGCCACGTGGTTGCAGCCAAACACGAAAATCGCATATGTCAAAAGCTGTGCAGGAACTGGATGATGTTTGCCTACGTTGGACGTGCTACAGTACTTTCATCTTAAATTGTTATGTTGCATCACGTTACGCAGATGACATGTAAGTCTGATCTAACTAATGCAACGGTTCATTCAATTTGCTGAAGCACTTATTATCTGTCCCATAGCTATAGCATATAGCATGGGACAGATTATAAAATCGGTTTGCGTCTGTCTGTCTGTCTGTGTGTCTGTCCGTCTGCGAGCACTCTCACGGTCGCATTTCTT
>Ga0049105_1001718_pt1 | contig 10146 bp, 4 predicted proteins | sample WorMetvaBAHAMAS1_FD_61260 | JGI IMG/M metagenome (GOLD analysis project Ga0049105, IMG submission 61260) | Worm MetaG Olavius vacuus BAHAMAS.1 | ecosystem: Host-associated > Annelida > Digestive system > Unclassified | place: Germany: Marburg | collected 2013-04-09 | reverse complement strand
CTTCCTATTAGCATTAATTGAACTTTTTTCGCTAGGTGTTACGGCTGAGGCGCTACGAGCGATTATCAGTTCAAAATCGGCGATTTTGCTCCAACGGGGGCCGGTTTACCCAAAATTTCAGGTGGGAGGGGTCGCCCTCCAACAACCATTCTTCTTCTCAGAAGACTAGGCTAAATATTCTTTCATATGGTATATAAATCTAGACAGATCTTTCTACCGTTTTGTCACAATCCACGCGTGTGACTAACAGACGGACGGACAGACAGACAGAATTCTCATCGCTAGACCTCGTCTGCATTCCATGCAGCGCGGTAAAAATGCGGTATGCTGTGCCATGACATACATGTACCCAATGCGGCACATTTGCTTTGACGGAACGACGCACGTGTTCTGAATTATTTCACAAAAACAAGCGTGAATTGGTTGCCCCACAGCTGTATCGTCTTTTATCATTGTGTTGCTTTTGATTTGCTTTTATTGCTGTAAATTGTATAAATTGGATGCATCTACCAACATACTGTATAATCGATACATAACGCCCCTCACAGCGTTAATGACGTAGCTACATTGCTACATAGCTACATAGGTCCAAACTTATATGGACGTTCTGTGAGATTCAATTTCGTATGCTCCGTCGAACAGACGCAGATTTTCGTCTTCCTAACTGTGCTAACTACGAGACATCATGTCCACACAACACTACAAACCGTCAATGGCGGACAGAGTTGCAAACAGAATGAATGCGGCGCATTGCGCTCTGATGATAAGCATGACTCGTTATCATCAACTTCACATCGAATCGTCTGTCGACATCGAACTGATAAATTATTTATCCGTAGAGTAACATCTCTAACGTCTTTTCATCTCGAGCGTCGCATGTTACATGTCTGTTGTGCGACTCTTCTCTATGCGTTTTGCTCACATAATGTCATAAACCTTCAGTGACCGCGACGAGTCATTTGACACACGTTAAAGCTCACTTCACACTTTCGATAGCGCCAAGGAAAGTTCTTCAAGCAACGATAACGATGTCGGTGAGCCGTAATAATTAAATTATTGGACCCGAAAGGCAGAACAGATAAAATGCACAATACCAGGTAAACATAGTCGAATATATTTCAACAATGTCAAAGTGTATATTTTTGTTTAACAGTTAGGTAACATTTCATGCAAAATCTGCACGCATTGCTGAAAGTGAATATCAACAAAAGTAACGGGTGAGGACTAACTTTATGTTCACCCTGTACATTTTCTGTAATAGCACCTAACATTTTACGAGATTTTTCAATGTCAGTAAGTAGATTTTATAGGCGTAGCAAGGATTTTTGCTGCGGGGTGCACTCTATTCTGGCCCCAAATCCTGACAACTTTTTTAGTAATCAGTGTATTTATTATACAGAAACTATACAACATACCCCCCCTGCAGCCCCTAAAATTTAAACAAAAATGTTAGTTCTCGGGGGTGCAGCCTTGCCCTCGGAGGGCGCAACTTACAACTTACCCACTAAATTAAGCCCAAAAAATTATTTCTCGCCCAGGGGGGTGCAGCTGCATACACTGCACCCCCTGGCTACGCCTATGGTAGATTTAGATAGAATGTAGCCACCAAAAACGTCTTGACTTTGAATTTCAAAAGTTGTGGAATTTGTCTGTTTTATAACGCTCTGTAATGATTAGGCTTATTCTGTGATGAGCCATGACTTTCTGACTCATTTACTTACAAGTCAATGTTGTATTGTTCCGAGTGAACTTCGTTACAGACAGAGTATTGTGACAGATTGTACAGAGTATATTACCTATAGCTTTATTAATGGTTTAAACTTACCGGAAGTTAATAATAGGCCTATATGTCTAAATCTAATTGAAAAAGGTAAAACAAGAGAGTTATTCGACAGATATGTGAGTAAAATTTAAAACGATATAAGATGGTGAAAATGAAAACATCGTCATGTGAAATAACAACCAAGAGCGAAAAAAAACACTAAGGTTTACATACTGTACACTTTCTCGATTTTTATAATGACGTACTGTGTAAATTATTTTGTCTTTCGCCTGTAGTATGCAGAAAATAATCTACAAAAAGTAATCTAACGACGTGTTTAAATTCGTATCCACTGACGATACATTAGTTAAAGTTGTGGCACGATCTTTAGTGTGATCATTAACGAGCGTAGGCCTACATACTTGCAGGCGCGGTGGTCGAGCATTCCGCGCGTCAGTGAGATGCGGTTGCAGCGACAACAGCTTGTCATCCATCTGTTGCCAGCATCATCATTGTCATCTATACCTCAAGTCGAAGTGCAGTGGGTCGACATCATCGCTCGGTGGCGTCTCATTCAGTATGCGGCCTTTGCTTCGCATGGCCATCAACATCAATTTCACTTACTTGCTCAGTGCTCTCTCTCACGTCTGACCATCGACGAGTCGTAGCGCCCTACACGCCACGGTTTTTTATGGCCCACTCGGTATTTATTAGTCTGGAGATCTGCTGTTTGCAGTTGAACTTTTTTGCCATCAAGACTTATACCTTCAAGACGGCACATCAAAAAGTGTGGCACAGAAATTACTCAGATATTTCGCCTACCTCTCCCCTAATTTTTACAGGGGAGCGGGTAAAAGTGAAAATAATTGGCATCGGCTTTTGAGGCGCCGTGGTTTCGTAATACAGCAACTTATTGGAAAGCTAATCTTATTTTGAAAGCTGCGATGAACGTCCCATATCTTCCCTAAAGGTTCGGTCCACACAACTCTGAGAACGGACAAAATTGCCCGCGAAAAAGGCGCCGGGATATTTGGTTGCATCATCAATAACTCGACCGCGTGTTGGATTTGGCTGAAATTTGCAATGCCGTAAGATGAAAATAGCCTACAGTAGGTCGAATCTAGGTACTGTTTTGTTAGAGTAAAGTGAGAAAACTTGTAACAGGATGAGATTATTATAAATGGTAGAGAGATGGCAAAGAACATCTTTCGGTATATACAGAAAGCGCTAAAGCACGATCTATCGGTATGTCAACTTGAATTAAACGAAAATGTTATATTTACTGCATGGTTGTGAAGGTGGGACTGTTAGTAACAAAACGAGAGCCAGACTTAAATCAAGAGAGATGTGGTTTCTGAGACGAATGATGCGTATTTAGCGTACTGACGAAGTGACTAACAAGCAAGTATGTACTACGTAGAGTAGAGACACGAATAAGTCTAATGAATGAGATAACCACCAGACAGATACGATCTTCGGGATACACTGTGCGAAAGAGCCAGTTGGAAGCAGTTGCACTAACAGGCAAAATCAACGGTACACGAGCAATGGAAGAAATTTCTGCATTGGATAAGAATTACGTGTAGGCATAGTAGGCATAATGACATTGTGGGAATGTGTCAAGGATAACAGGGGTCCCTGCAGTTCATCACCGATGTCAGTTTTGTGACGAGGCACACGCACCAGACAGGGAAGATGTGATGTATACTTTTTGTCTTTTTTAATCACGGGCCTAACAATGGATGTATATCAGTTGTAGTGTACATGTAATTATGGTAGTTGTGATAGTTTATTGACCGTACATCACATCATCTGCAGTAAACATTAGACACTGTTGACGTGCAGTGCGCAGTATGCGTCACAAACTTCGAGACTCTGACGTAACAGTCGCGTCATTCAGTACAGTTGCACAATGACATACAGTCAATTCGGTCTTAATTACAATTAGTAATTATTATTATAGTACAACGAATTACAGACTGCACAATATTCTGAATGTCCGGCACTTTCAAGTAGCGCATATGATGAACAGATGATACGCGTTATGTCGCTTGTGCACTTAACTCTCACACATGCATCGCCTACAACCCGCTCATCTTGTCGTTTCTTTTCACGTCTACATGCACTTCGACTCATAATTCACAAATCTGTATGCTATTTCTCGTATTATTAAATCCGAATTAATGCATTATATCATACATATAACATGACCAGTTTGTTAAGATGTTGTATGCACATGGTACAGAGGCAGACAGCCATTACCAATGACATCAGATAGACTGAGATGATGTATATAAAGTGAGCGCACTAGGAGCACTCCCATCCGCAGTGAGGGCTACGAGACTTCGTTTCTAAAAGCTTTCGAGAAAAATAAACACATTTTGTCATATTCAGATTAACAGTTAATCTATTTGTTAGCAGACAGTGTGTGGCAATGCTAATTTTACAAATCAGGCATCAAACTGCTGTTCATTCAAAACAAAGTGAATCGTCGATGAAATGTACGAATAGGCCTAGTGCAATGACAGCATGTATACTGGAATGCTAAGTATTAGTCGGAGAGACAGTTGGAAAGAGGTTTACTTTTGAAGAACAGGACCTGAAGAAAGCGATCGACTTTACTTCAGGATACAATGCAGCAGTTCATTAGCTGTTTGATACTGCAAGCTGCTTATCACCGATGACGATGGGTTTTTATCAAACAATTTGAACGTTCTACATTAAATGCCAAAATGGAGGCACCTGCCTCATTCCCCGGTTGTACCACCTCTGTTCACGTACATAACACATGATACAGCGTAGACTGAGCTCGAGCCAGACTGATATACTACGTTTCTGGACATTGCCTAAACTGACGAACGTATCACGATGCAGTGATGCAACACTGTTGTAACAGACCAGCAGGAGTCATAACACCCGGAAGTGATAATTATTATTATACATTGTGGCCCATAAAAACAGGACATTACATAATCGCTGATACCTTTGTGAAATGTGAACCGATTTTCACAGCTTTTGCACTGTTACGAAGAAAATTAAATTTTTCATAAAACCAATGTAATATTTCCCGCTTCACCTTGATACTCATCCCACACTACCTTGGGAAATTTAAAATATTAATTTGTCTCAAAAATCAGGGCATGCGAGCATTATAATTCCCTAAAACAAGACACCGTAACTTCAGAAAATGATGACTAATTTCTCATTTTTAAAATTCGTTTACCATAGCAATCAGAAATAATATTAACATGTAATCAAGCTGTCTAAACTGCCTTTCGTCCAGTTTTTCTGCGGAAACTGTTTAAGAAGTATGCACATACCATAACCTTTTGTTTCGTAAATACTTTCAATAAAAATTTTGTGTTCTTTACTAACAACCATTGTTAACTGTAAACAACTGATGACGTCACATGTGACATCATGAACATGTGATCAATAGCAGACGAAGGATAAAGCTAGATTATTTACAAACCACGTATTCTGAAATTGATCACAGTGTGCACATGCTCTGGTTTTTGAGACAAATTAATATTTTAAATTTCCCAAGGTAGTGTTAAGGTGAAGTGGGAAATATTACATGAATTTTGTTGAAAATTTAATTCTCTTCTTAATGGTGCAAAAATTGTGAAAATTGGTTCACATTTGACAAAGTTATCACCGATTATGTAATGTCCTGTTTTATATGGACCACGGTGTATATGACACATAATCACGCAGATTTAATACAATGATGGACACATGACAGTGAACAGACTAAGTGGACGGAACAACATACGGACGATATTATACGGTTAGTTAAAATGAAAAGAAAGCCATTTCGATCCGGAGTTAGAAAAACATGCTTATCCGTATTCCAAAACTACGTGTTTGATCGTTTAAGAAAGTTTGCTTTGTAACCATCAAACATTTGAAACATTAACTCCATTCCATGTCGCGGGTCAAAACAAAGACACCAGCGCACTGCAGTCTAGTGTAAAGTGCATAAGGCCATACCAAGGACGCTTAACGTAACGCAGAGACTTCCCGCAGATCAGGACTGCAATTCTTTCAGTGGCTGTTGGCATGCATGTGCGTCTATTATGATACTCACTGTGTCTTTTTTTCAGAGTTATTAGTCGCACATATTATTTGGTTTTCGTAATTTAACGCGGTGAGGCGTGAACATCAATGAATTACTCGCTAATGAGAATCTAGAGCACTCTGACTCTGGCCTACAGCGTACGAGTGTTAACATTCAACGTTGATACCGCGATAAGGCCTGCATTAGGAATGATAGCCGATAGTCATAAGCCTACATGTCATTTTGCTTGCATTACATCACAAAAATATACATAACTAGACAGCACTGGAACGTGGGACAGCGCATATACCTCCTCGAAGCCGCAAAAGCCTGGTCACGCCACCTGGCAAATGTCGATAAATGGCGGTGATGCAGTATTCATTCAAAAATGTTTGTGAGTAATTCTGCTAACGGACAAGAGATAGGCCAAAAATTAGGCTGACGAAACCATGACCCGCGGCTTCGCGGATGTAAATGACGCATTTAGAACATCAGAAACTTAAGCGATGCTTGCAGATGCTGCAGCGTCATGATAATGATTAGTGATGCACTAAACAAGAGTACTCAGCTAGCGCAGATCTTCACCAAAAACGGATTCAGTCCGACTTCAGAGTCCGAATGACTTCCAAAATATAACGGGAACTTCCTTGTCTGAAGATACGCCTCTGGTAAAATTTTGCATGAACATCCGATAGGTTGAGAAATGCTCTATCTTGCCTATTGAATAAATCCTTCAAAAAATTCCTGATCTGCATCCATACACGGATGACTTCCAAAATGCAATCAGTATCTTCGCTGTCTAAAGATACATTTCTGGTGAAATTTCTGTGTGTAAATCCGATCAGTAGTTTTACATGAAGTTGCAAACTGACAGATAGACAGACAGACAGACAGATAGACGCCGGATAAAACGTGACCTCCTTGGCGGAGGTAACGTTGTACGCTGACAAAACTGGCTCAATACTGTTGCAGCGGTCACACTACAGCGCAAACTGCATGCCGAGTGTGAAGTCTGTCGGCAAACACGGCACATACAGCAACTTCTCCGGGCGGGAATTAAGCTGCAGCACGTTATTGACTCGGTTGCTAGGCGACGGCTGCGGCGGCTGATGGGAGAAGCATAGTGACAAGACAGCTGAGAGCGGCGGCGCACAGGGCAGCGGCACATCGCGATGACGACGACGGGTACGCAGCAGCCAAGTTTAGCGAGTCAGACCAGTGGGACATTGCCGTACTGCCGGCCCGAGCCGCGGCAGTCGTCGACGACGTTAGAGGCCTGTCGGCCAATGCGTCCTGGCGACGCCGGCCAGTAGGCGGGTGTCCGCGACGGTCAGACGACCGGTCTCGGTCTCGGTGGCGCGGTGGCGACGGAGCGTGGTCGACCGTGTCCCTGTGGAAGTAATGGTCACGACGAGGAGCGTCTGTACATGCGCAATGCACAAAACACATTAATTTCACTTCACGAATTCGCCATCTTTGATCTCGCAGTTATTGCCAATTATGTAAGAATGCGTTTACTACGCTGTACTTCGTTTTTTTTAATTTCAAAGAAGGCATTTATCGTCTTGGCCAGAGATATATTGCGTAAAATACGGCCCAGGTTTCCAAAATAGAGTACTTTCCCCAATTTTGCCCCAAACTTCGTTTTCGCCTGCTATTACTAACTAACCGCCGTTTCAGAGGTTACCCCATCATACCCATATTTCCAAATATGATTGGCGTCTTGTCTTAGTAACTCAACAGGGTACAATACAATAAACATTTAATAAATTCGCATACAGTAAATTCTCTCTAACTCTGTAGCTATCGGTGTTATCATTCTTACAGAATGGCAATTCATTGTAGTCAATGGTATATTCCTCCTGCAGCAATCACAATGCTTTCCAGCTATATGTCAATCTAAGTTCATTAAACTACGATGATGTGTAATACTGTAAACAACAGACGTACCGTTGGAGCTGGTCTGTAATAACGGTGTAGTGAACAGAATTGAAGTACTCAGACCGGCGGCACCGGTCACGTCGAGCGCCTGTACTCGTGCTATGTACGTCGTGGCGGTCTTCAAGCCGCCAATATTTAACTGCCGAGCTTCCTATACAACCATTTGTATCAACTATGATACTACACATTCAAGTCGTATTTCACTGATAACCACAGGCGGGTAATTTTGCGCAAGCTAACAAATCGGTTGCGCTATTCGCATTGTAACTGCATCTGGCGGATTCGTACAGTCAGCAGAGCCGGCGCAGACCACCCCCGAATCCGCCGACCAGGGAGGCGGGAGGGGGGCACGGGATAAAAAGGCCCCATTGGCAGTGAAAGGCCTTAAATGTCGGTGTAAAGGAAGGGTCACACCAGAAAGGGTTAGGTAAAGGGACACATAGAGATGCATGTGTTGAAGGTGACGTAACTAAAAAAGTCGTGAGATATGTTGGGGTAACACGGTGACGACTAAAAGAAAGTCGTCAGCAAACTGAGGGAAAATTTCTGGCGATGGGGGCTCACTTAGGCTTGCGCCGGCACTAACAGTCAGTTACAGTTCATTGAACTATCACGGTGGTCAGATACTTGGTGCAAACCTTGGGCAGTACTTTGGTCAGCGCGGCGCTGTCCATCTGTATAGGGTCAGACTGGACGAGATGACCCCAGACGACGCGGTATCCGCTAAGCTCGACGTCAGAGTCCGGCTCATCCCACGACAGTCGCGCCGTGATGTTGTTACTGATAATGATGAACGTGTGCTGCAGATGCTGTGGTTCACGTGCCACTGCTGCCACTGACCACACACACACACACACACACTAGACCACCCACGTTGTGCAGTCGTTATTGCTTTACTACGCAGACGCTGCAAGGCGTGTCCGAAGCCGTGACGTCACAGTACGCACTGCAAGTGGAAGGTTGCCAAGCTTATTATCAATCAGTCAAAAATCGCACATTGACGTCCGACACCAGCTCAGAACAGCAAGCACAAGCATCCCACTCACATCAGGCCGGTTATCACAGTGACCTTCATAGCCCGTACCAGAATGCCGGCCAGCCTGACCTACCAAAGTTTTATAATCGCAAATATCGTCCTCGATTTCGACAGACCTTCAGCCTCGATGACATGTCGACAAATCATAAGGTTCTTTGGATTGTCATGGTAAATACTACATCACTGTCCTCTTGCAAACAAGCAAGCATTCACTTCATCGTAAGTTAGCCTATGTGGTCACTAATGGTGCGTAGACCCACAGCAGTTGTACTAGACGGACAACAGCCAAGCTAGGTAAAGATTTTTTAACACAAGAGTCATCAATTTATGGAAGTTTGCCAGCTGACTCTACGGATTTTAGTAGCTTCCGAAGTTCTGCTCGTCAGTAATTACAGACTATTCAGTGAGTTTCTGTAATTTTATCCGATGTTCACAGTGTCTTAAAGTTTGTTGTTAATAGTGTATACATGTAACGTCTGTTGCTTTTATCATTCTGTATGTTTTAGCAACTTGTAAGAGGCTTTCAAGTCCTCTGTTGTTCAATAAATTTGAAATGTTCATAGTCGTACCGCTGGCGGTTGGACAGACTGGTTTGCGGTGTCCCGGTGGCGTATGTACATGTCTACAAGACGGCGTGGAGACGACTACGTGTGCCGAGTCGCCAGGCACCAGAGCGCGTTCCACACGCACTACGTAGCGGCAGTCAAACCGCAGATCATAGATGACGTAGTAGCGATCCTATCAACATATTGCACTGAACGCTTCAAGGCTCCGAACTGAGTTGCTTGCGAAACCAGAATATTGCAGTGTATATCACTGAAATTATCAATTTACTCGAATACATCTACAGTTAAACGAAAACGCAACTAATGTTTCCGCTGCAGCATTATGATGGCGATGTCGACATTACTCTATGCAGCGACATTATCAGTATTTATCGCGCGTTTGTCGTCTGAACAGAGTTTCATTACCGAACCCACTCCAACCTATCAGGCTCTATACACAGACTCGTCATAGCCCAATTCACAAACACTCTCAACGTTTGCAGTTTTGTTGGAATTCGAGTGATGAAAAAGCAGGCGAGGCAAGTGCATCAAAATTCACTGGGACTGATTATACAGTTTGCTGGGTACAACATATTTCACGGCTTATACTACCTGTTTGTTTATATCAGTAATAATAATTTTAACAAGATGCTCAGCTATCGCAGAGAGACCGCGCTGCATCGTGCGTTATAGTTTTCGCCAAAAGTAGAACACTGGAACTGGGAGACAATATTTTACGGACAGTATAGGTCTATCTTCAACCACTGTGATATAATCGGCCGGAAAATCTGTCGAATTCCGT
>Ga0049105_1001717_pt1 | contig 10149 bp, 5 predicted proteins | sample WorMetvaBAHAMAS1_FD_61260 | JGI IMG/M metagenome (GOLD analysis project Ga0049105, IMG submission 61260) | Worm MetaG Olavius vacuus BAHAMAS.1 | ecosystem: Host-associated > Annelida > Digestive system > Unclassified | place: Germany: Marburg | collected 2013-04-09 | reverse complement strand
TCTCAGTATGAAGCCATGTTACCCTGCAGCTTTGTCTAACTTGAAATAACTCTACACAGATCTGTGTAGAGTTATTTCAAGTTAGACAAAGCTGCAGGGTAACATGGCTTCATACTGAGATAAATAAGTAAATGTGAGTAAATGTGTGGGCTGGGCTGGTGGGTGATGGCTTGACGCTATACAAACATCAAGTGGCACTGCATGCAGTTAGTGTAACTTGGCAAGTGTAATCAGTGTTAGGATTGATCGATGTCACCGTCAGTTAGTGTTATGTGTTACCTGTAGCAAACTGTGTCATAAATATGAGGAGTGACTGGCTGTTGTTTGCTGTGTTGTGTGTATTTAGTCGCCAAATATTCCTGGCATTGTGATTGGTGTCATGAAGTTGTTCATCATATACTTGTATGCTGACAAGAGCAAGACCGACTAGGAATCTTATGTGTATTGTCATATGCAGCGTGTGTGTGTTTCAGCCACAGTAGCATTGTTAAGCTTTGAAATGTGCAAACTACACAAAGATGATTGTACTTTAGTAACAATGTACTGGCGGTGATACTTTTTTGAGTAGTGGCACAAGTATTGGCGATACTTTTTGTATGCAGTATCGACATGGGTATCGGCGATATTTTTTCACTTATTTTTAACAGTATTCGATACCAATACTTTTGTCATCAGCTGCACTATGTAAGTCTGTCAACAACAACATTTCTGTGTAAAAACTAGGACTGTAATCTTGCATCTAAAGTACACTGTCTCTCAATAAATAACGTGGTGTCGAATTTTTGCAATAACTTCATCAACTGTTAACCGATTTTGAAATTCTTTCACTCTTGGAAACAGCAGTGAGTTATCTACAGAACAAATGTAGACATTTTTCGCCGCTTCTTGAAAACCTCACTGTACTACGGTATGAAACATAAACACTTTAAAATGTTGAACTGCTGTACCACTTTTTGATGACAAAGCTGTCATCTCCACCATTTAAAAAAATTACAAAATTAAAGAAACATATTACTTTGCTTACTTATTTACTGCCTTGTCCAGCAGCGCGTATGCCAGTCCCCAGTTCACAAAGTTGAGGAACAATTGAACATTTGGCATGGCCTTCAACAATGTGCAGTTGATAGCGCAATTGATAGAGAGTGCATCTTCGCGCCTGTGTACGGGCCAAAAGAGGACATTTTGAGTTATGCTTATGCTTATGCTTGTAAGTATGCTTATCAAGTGAGTGGTCATTGAAGCAGTGAAGTAATGTTCCAAATTCGTAGAATGTGTTTTTCAAATCGGTTAATAATTCACAGAGTTATCATAAAAGTTCGGCGCAACTGTGTTATCAAGAATTGGTAGAGCAAATGCAACACATTAAAATTTTTGTGTTTCACGTCGTACAGCAGCGAGGTTTTTAAGAGGTGGTGGGAAATGTTATATTTATTTTGTAGATAATTTATTGCTGTTTTCAACAGTGAAAGAATTTTCAAAAGCAGTTAACAGTTGATGAAGTTATTGCAAAAATTCGACACCGCATTATTTTTTGAGACAGTGCAGATACTGCAACAGTGTTACTCGTTAATGTCATGTCACTGTAAACCATAGTGATTTTTTTTCATTTCTCAACAACAGTTATTCTATTAACTTTATTAATAGATGACTGTGGAAAAATGAACTGAACGTTGCTGAATGTAATAAACAGTCAAAAGTATCGTCACAAAAGTATTGGTATTGACAATACTTTGTGCCAACGTATTGTTATTGGTATTGGCAATAGTTTTTACACAAGTATTGTTAATATCCCTGCATTCCAATGAGATGATCATATTCATAACATAATAATAACTGTAAACTTGTACTGCATTTATAACTGTTGATGATTCGGTTTGTTATTCATTGTGATTTGACTCCAGTTTTGTCATGGAATATTTTCACTTATTATCATTTCAATGTATGCATTTTTGTTTATTTGCATTTATTGTAGCAAAAAGGAAAACTTGCACATAACAGTGCTCAAAGTGAAAAAAATGAAAATGAAATTGTAACATTGACACCATGTATGCACGTGTTAAAAACCGAAGTGAATGGTGATGCATGAATAGTAACCGAATGCCATAAACCTGCTACATAACAGACTAGAAGAAGAGACTGTTTCTTTTTCGCATTAGTTGTCTTGTATTTTCAACTTGTATCATGTTGTGTAATCACAATCAGCTTGTTTGTAAGTAATTTTTTAGGTGAGTCGCCCGCTTTGCAGTTTTCAACAACGTGATCATATTCGTTATGTTGTAGTAACTGTAAACTTGTGTCATGCGGAGATTTGGTTACAGTTTTATACTGGTGTATTTAGTAGTCACAGTTATGCTCTACTGTTTGTTACCATGTAATTATCATCATCATCATCACTGCATTGTGGCCATGACAAGCAGCAAGCTGCCATTATCTCCACAGAGGCATTTAGGAGTCATTGTGCTTTGAGGGAAGATTATCATAAATATTGTGGTTGATTTAGGTTTAGGTTTTAGTTTTTTTGAGCATTTTTAAAAATTAGGTTGTTTCATTGTTGGTTTTGTAGTATTTATTCTGTTATTTTCTGTTGGTTGTGAGTTTGTCACATTTAGTGCAACAAATTGCTAACAGCTTAGAAATGATCTGTCATGTGTCACGTTGGATGTTAAACTCTACTTACTCACTCAGTCACTCTTGACAGATCTATCACTCTGTCCATACAGCTGACTTTAAGACTTCATTGTATGAAGATGTGCAGTGCTTGGGCAGTTGGGATGTCTGCCGTGAGTCATGTGATATATCTGAGTAACAGCAGTTGCTGTTTCCTTGTGTCTTTCTTCACTGAGGTGAGCTACTTAGTAAGAGTAATAACAGCATGAAAATGAACACTGTAAGGTATTAAGCTTGTGCCAGTAGAATTTTGTTGTGCATGTTCTATGATACATTCCTGTACCATTTGTAATTAACCTTTCTTTTCCACATTCGTACATTTTTCAACAACTAGCATTGTTTACCTTTATTTCCATTGTTTCTATATAGCAGTAGTAAAATGCTGACAGGATGCGAGTAGTATGCTGCCGTATGCTGCCGCATAGTATGCTGCCGCATGTAGTGAGACTTGCTTTGATTATTTGCTGTGTTGCTGTGTGAATATTGCTGAATGTTAAATGAACTGGTTGGTGCATCACTAATTTCTGGTGCCGAAGTGACAGCCGGTGACACGAACTTGATACAGTGACTTTGTTAGTCCTGCTGCAGAGACTTGTAGTGCTTGTTATGCTAATGTGAAATGTTTTTGTTGAAGAAAGCAGCTGTAGGCTATGTTACTGAGATAATGGGTCATATTTTGTATGCCTTTGCAAGTTTTCTACTACTACTGGCCGTTATGTTTTTGTTGTTTTTACTGCAGCTATCGAATGTGATGATTTTGTTAGAACCTGCTGTTGTAATCTTTTTCTTAGGTAATTTGAGATATATTTGAACTTTCACTTGCTCTGCTTTTACATGCATTTTGTGATGTGTCTAATTGTATGTAATGTCGGGTATCGTTCTTTGGCATGGCTGATCACATTGCTTTGTTTGAAACCTTTTGTTGCAATATGACCTATAATGTGTTTGGTGGGACGTTAAACCTTGCTCAGTCAATCAATGTAACGGTGGTGTATTTTGCTTTAGTATGAAACTTATGTGCAAAAGTTGTTGAATTTGTGATTTCCATTGTTGAAGTGATTGCCAGTGACTGAGTAACATACTAAGGCCTGTTTTAGTTTCACTGTATTCCACATAGTTGATCTACTAGGAGTAGTGTCATTTGAGAGGTTTAATGCATACATGATAAGCTTACTAATGGGCTACAAATAGAGGTGTTGGAGTCCTGATAACTGTTGCTGTTTTCTAATAAATTAACAGTACATGACAGTGTTGTTACATAGTAAGAGCTTATATGATGCGGCGTATGATGTAGTGTAATAATGTAAGAAACATACATAACTGGATTCATCTGTGCATATTTGTGCTGCATTGCATAAACAAGGCTTCTGTGGCATGCATACAAGTGTGGTACATGCTATGACTGTTATGTGTGTATTGTACGTCTGTCTGTCTGTCACACTCTTATTTTGTGTCCACTGTCGGTGGAAATGTAAATACAACTAGGGTATGAAATAACAATTATCAGCTAATGTCATAACGAAAAGGTGACACATAGAGCTTCTGAAGAGATGCACTTGTGGACCCCAGTTTGGAAGACCTTTGAAGGAAGTGGACAGAGAAGAGTGGAAGAAAAGAGTGCCGACTGTGCAAGTCAAATGATTGAATTCTGTTACTTGACACAATATGTGTAAACGTGCTTCCCAACTTCCTCCTTTTTGGTCGCTCTACAGGTGTCGAACCTACCACAACCTTGGCCAGTTGTTGACACCAAGTGCTGGGCTGTGTTAAGGTACTCGGCAAGAAGGTACGATTCAGCTATTTGCTGGACTGCCGCCTCTGTCAGACAGTGTCAGACTGCCAGACTGGATAGACGTGAAATTAAAACAGTTTAACAAAACAGTTACAACTGTTTCAAGTTTTTGTTGGTATGAATCACTGTCACGAAGATTAACTTTAGGAGAATTTAGATGGTACAGAGCATCGCACAATTTTAGTGCAATTGCTGAAGTGTATAAATAATGAGATAACCATGGGGCCGGGCTGTGTGATGTTCAGCTGGAATCGTGGGGTGGGGGCATTTAAGGTGCAAATGTCCAGAGGGGATGATCAGGGGTTGTCTGCATAGGCATAGATCTGGCTGCACTTCTGGGGGGACTTGTCCCCCTGCATTCCCGTGATCTATGCCCATGGTTGTCTGAGGTGTGTGTTGGGATCCTCGTGCATGATTACATGTCTCTACATGCAATACGATTTGAGGCTACCGAGGTTATCACAAAACACATCTACACCAGCCGGTAAGCTCAGTCAGCATGGTTGGTTGCGTAGTACAGTGGTGGAACGTCAGTATTTCGCAGGCAAACTTTCCCTGACCTACGCTTGACCTGAAGCTGACGGGTGACCACTTATGTGGGTAAACCGTCCGCTGCATGTCAACCAACTAGGCCAACTCGGCCTTTCATCCTTTCGGGGTTGATAAATGAGTAGCAAAGCTATTATCAGATGAGTTCTACTTCACTGGTGGCGCCATCTGGTGAATGCTTGCGAGGATTGATCGGATTGTTGGCGAAACCTTGGCGCCGTCTGTTTCTGGCAGCCTATACTCTCTGGGTTAAACCTGGTTGTTGCTGCTGTCCTGCATGACAGTCTGTGTGTCGTGTCATTGCTGCCCTGGCAGACTGTTGTATGTTGTATACCATGTGTAAGGTTGAGCGGTTTGTCTTAACCGTTATTACAGGAAGATTATTATAGTTATTAGCTGCCGATATGTTAGTAGGCTACTGATGTTAGTGAATGGATAGCGACTATGCAGAGGACGAAAAATACAGGTTACTGAAATTGCCTGTGGAGTCTGTGTCAATGATAAGAGTCTGAAATACATTCCCACTGGCGGAAGTTTAACGTTTTGGCTATACAACCAACGGTAACAAAGTACAGCGATTCGGTAAGCCTATATGCTGTTTCCACTACAACCTGTTGAAATGGGTATTAAAACCTCGTATTTCCGAATAGCCGTGCTTTCTTTGTCAAAACTAGCAAATGTAGCCAGTTGTTGATATCGTGAGAGGGTGAGACTTTGAATACGGTATATCGTGTCGATTTTGAAAAGCTGACACTGACCCATCTCTAATTTGTACTCGAGGCCGAGTGCCAGCTGCGTAAACAATGGCCGAAGCATCCGTTGCCACGGAAGAAAGGCAGTCTGCTAGTAGATATTTCTGTCACAGTTGTTGCGTTGACATTGAACCAAATTTCGAGGTTTTGTATTTCGTTGATTCTAGTAGCATGTAGTTTATGTTTGTGCAATGTTCCTCACTGTCAGTGCTTCGTGGAGTAAGAACTTCTGACTGGTTTGCAACCCTCGTTGCAGGCTGACCCCGCGACTCGTGTTAGTACTAGGCCTATAGCCTTACTCTTGTATTGTATTAGAATGGACGCAATCACTTTCCGGGCCGGATATCGTATGAGGCGGCTACCGGCTATACGAGTTTAGATTTTCGCAGGTGATAGTGATGCGGCAGCCGGACCAATAATCCGACGGATTGGTCCGGCTGCCGGACAAAAATTAGTTGCAGTATTTGAATGGCTGTACTGTACAGGATATCCGTATGATCCGTATGATAGACGGAAAAATACCAACATTTTTTACCGCGTTGTATGGAATGCAGACGCGGTCTAGCAATGAGAATTGTCCGTCCGTCCGTCTGTCCGTCTGTCACACGCGTGGATTGTGGCAAAACGGTAGAAAGATCTGTCCAGATTACCATACGAAAGATCATTTAGCCTAGTTTTCTGAGAAAAAGAATGGTTGGTGGGGTGCAACCCCTTGTACCTGAAATTTTGGGTCAACCGGCCCCCGTTGGAGCAAAATCACCGATTTTGAACCGATAATCGCTCGTAGCGCCTCAGCCGTAACACCTAGCGAAAAAAGTGCAATTAACACTGATAGGAAGTCCATACGCGCTTTCCATTGCGCCCAAGATGAACATCGTACGTTGTCCCTAAGCCCCCCAAAGGGTGGCTCAAAAACGCAAAGTGTCCGCAATTTGAACAATAAGCTGCGATAACTCCGAAACGGTACGAGATAGGATGTCAGTTACTATTAATCACTAATAGGAAATCGCATATGGGCTTTACATTGGTATGGACTTTGATGACCGTGATTTGAATGACCTTGAACGCCGTAAGAGCCTTTATTTTGCGTTTTTTTCACCGAATTCGACAGTTTTTCAGGCCGATTATATCACAGTGGTTGAAAACAGACCTATAATGTCCGCAAATATTGTTTCCCAGTTCCAGTCTTCTACTTTTGGCGAATGCTATAAGGCACCCTACAGCGCGGTCTCTCTGTGATAGCTGAGCATCTTGTTTTTCATCCAGCAATTGGACCAATAACAATGGACGATGCTATACTCACTGCCGGCCGTGCGTATAGGCATTTTGGTTCTACTAACCACACGGCCGACCGGTTAACATATGCATTCATTTGCCCATAGGCTATACACTGCCCACCGGGTGTCCAGTGGCACCGAAAATCTGAAATGCCTGTACACATTAAACACGACTACTGTTTTCCAACCGCGCAGATTGCCCAAAGCCGGATGGTCAACATGAAAACCGGGCACAGGTGGCAATACGCAGTTTGTTCAAGCTGATCACACGGCATCACTGCAATTATTTAAGATCTCAAGACTCGAATGTAAATTTGAAACAACTTAAGCACGTAGATACCTTTTCGCTTGCAGCTGGTGCGCAGAGTAAGCACAGAAATTCTTGTTTTAGTTGTAAAATAATTAGAGTAAAAGTGTCATTTTTCTAAAATTTTATTAAGTGCTGTGTTATTATTTACACAGTTTTTACCGCGCTGCATGGAATGCAGACACGGTCGTAGCGCCTCAACCGTAACACCTGTGTGAAAACTGTCAGGGACAAAGTTTTAAGGCATTCCTTGGCCTAACTATCCGTACAAAAATGTAGCGAAATTTGAACAATAAGCTGCGATAACTCTGAAACGGTACGAGATAGGATGTAAGTTACTATTAATCACTAATAGGAAATCGCATACAGGCTTTCGATTGGTACCGACCTCGATGACCTTGAATGACCTTGAATGCCGTTATAGCCCTTATTTTGCGTTTTTTTCACCGAATTCGACAGATTTTCAGGCCGATTATATCACAGTGGTTTAAGATAGACCTATAATGTCCGTAAAATTTTGTCTCCCAGTTTCAGTCTTCTACTTTTGGCGAAAACTAAAATGCATCTTGCAGTGCGGTCTCTCTGCGATAGCTGAGCATCTTGTCTATCGACCTAATGCTCACGTCCAGTTAGGTGATCGATAGCAATATGTGTACATGCAAATCAAATAGTAAAGACATATTCACATGGCTGGCAGTAGGTACGTAACATGTTTGCAATGAGTGGCAGTGTGGAAATAAAAGCTATAAACTACATAATAGTCCACATGGCTAGCATGTGCACTGGCTGTGTGTGTAGGTGATGTCCACATTGCCAGCCATGTGGTCATCACAGTGCAAACTCGGACAGCCGTATGATCAGCGTGAATAAACTGCAGTCAGCGTCAGCCGTGTGTACACTGTACAGCCATGGCTATACACACGGCAGGCCGTGTGGATGAGCGAAATATGTGTGTATGAAGAACACGGCCGGCCGTGTGGTCAGTAGCACCAAAATGGCTATACACGAGGCTGGCCGTATGTATAGCCACTTCGTATTGCCAGGTGCCCGGTTTTCATGTAGACCATCTGCCTTTGGGCGATCTGCACGGTTACGGTTAGGAAACAGCGGTTGTGTTTAATGATTTGTTGGTTACAGTGGTGGGCACAGTCATAAGGTGGACCTTGCGTTTAGTCTTCTGCCTGGTAACCCAAAGATTGTGGTTCAAGTCCCTGTCTGGACTCTGGCGGGGGAGAAGCAAAGTAATGGTGATTGCATTGCATTTTGTCAAACAACTGTTTCATAGCTGAATCATTCAGTGGTTGTATTGATATAATAGTAATAAGAAGAAACGAAGATTTATAATGTGCAAATAGTCAAGCATTAAGCATGAATGGGAGGCATGGGCATGAATCGGAGGCATAAGTTTACTAGTGAAACTATAGTGGTGACAACCAGTGTTCGTATGGTCTGGCTGAAAATGTTCTGGGCCCAGATCAGGAACCGAACCAGACACAGGATATTCACATTCATTAGATTGCTCTTCGGTAACATCTAGAAGTCGAAATTTGGTAGCTATTGGTAGCAATACAATGCCTTCGTATCACAAGTGGGCAAATTTGTGGGAAGCTAACTGGTACATGTACTTGGTAACACTCAGCGATGGTCTGATATTGACATATAGTGACTGTCTGACTAATTTCAGTCTGCTGAATTACTGCATCTGCAGAGTTTCATTAGTACAGCAGCAGTTTCGTTAGTTTGATTTACGTGAAAAATATGACTTTTGTTAGGAGAAAGAGCCTTGTGCTTCAGAAAGCAAATTTTCTTAGCATTTTTATGACAGAGATGATCAACACTGTTCTTGGATAGTTTGGATTATGGTGTTGTAAATGGTAGTAGCCAGTGGCTACCATGCAGACTAGAGTTCGAGAGACTCTTTCACATTTATCTAGTAGATTTGCTGCTAATACTTTGCAGTTTGGAGATTGTTTGCTGATTATTTGTTCGCTGTAAGTAATTTTGTTGTAGGATTATACTTGTCCTTTGTGTGGAGAAGGTTTTGTCGAAGAGCTAACAGGGTTAGTATTGATTATTATCATACAGTTATTAACATTTGTCTTAAGTTTCAGTCAGCATTTTAGTGTATAATATCTGTGTAGTGTAGCATATCTGTGTATAATACATGGTGGGCCAAAATTGTAATTTTTGTGCTGTATATGATGAAACAAAAAAACATTCCATAAACGATCAAAATGTTTAGTTCACTATCTGGAGCAAGCTTAGTGTTTTGCGTTTTGCCTCATTTGAATATTCTTTGCACAAGTTCAATGCAAAAATACTTCACAAAAAGTAGCTATTTACCATGCACGTAATAATTCACTCCCATATACTGGAGTTCAGTGAACTGGTGAGCTGATCACTGATTAGACTTTACCTCACTGCAGATGACCTCTGAGCATTGGGAGCTTTGCAACAGAAACCATAGCATAAGAAGACTTAAAGTATTGATCACCTGTTCTGTTAGACTGCTGGGTCAGACAAGTCAAGACACAATATAAGAGGCAGTAGACCACCTGCTAGAAAGACTGCTTATGTGATAGGACCCATGTGAACATGCTGAATTTCACATTGACTGACTGATGTTCATAAGAAGCATGATTGTGAATTTTGAAGAAAACATATATGAAAATCAAGATCAAGAATCAAGAATGGTTTATTAAGTATTGCAGCACTGATGCTGGATTACAACGATATAGTGGTAATGTGTTTACAACTAATAACATTACGAATAGTGTCATGACAGCACAATGTCGCTGAGAAAAA
>Ga0049105_1001716_pt1 | contig 10151 bp, 9 predicted proteins | sample WorMetvaBAHAMAS1_FD_61260 | JGI IMG/M metagenome (GOLD analysis project Ga0049105, IMG submission 61260) | Worm MetaG Olavius vacuus BAHAMAS.1 | ecosystem: Host-associated > Annelida > Digestive system > Unclassified | place: Germany: Marburg | collected 2013-04-09 | reverse complement strand
TTCGTTTTCCCTCGGTTATAATTCGCCCAATAACAAATTTAAAACGCCATTACGTAATTAACAAATTAGCAATTTAAACACACTGCCGTATAAAAACATGCGACGATATCACCGGAAGTAGTTAAAACATAGCGTCGCATAGAGACGTATATTAAATAACTTACACGCCCTATTGTTGTGACGCAGTCTGATCAAATAACGCGATTGCTCAATGTGCTTATTATATGATGCTATAGTTCTCTCGTGTAAACCCGACTCATCATAAACTGGATATTTTTAGTTTGTGCAACAGTAGTGTAAAACTGTTGCTAAAATTGTTGTTATGCTTCGAACTAAATAAGCCTAAATAAATAAATAAACAAACAAACAAATAAATCCACTTGTTTCCCCCCAAGGTGGACAGGCAGTAGACAGGTAAGGTAGATGTGTTGAAAATTAACTCAATCATATTATACTGTATGCGGGTAAAGTAACATTTGCACAAACTGGAGTAAAACGAATTAGAAGGGAACGTGTGGTTTCTTTGGATCACGCTGTACGTTAGGTATGAGACATTGAAATGTTGATATTATTTACATAGTGTGTATATACAAGGCCTTACAATAGCACGACACGGCGACATCTTCGCGGTGTGCACAATTGTGAACGCCCCAGCCGCGGTGTGAACACTGTGCAATGTGATTCTCAGTTCCGTTGCATTGCACGTCATCCAGCAGTATTGGTAGAGTTGTGCTGCCGGTGGCGTTGTAGACATTACGAACTTTGATTCCCACACGTCTGAACACGTCGCATGCGAAGTAAGCGACTGCATGATATATTTTCTCTCTTTTTCTAAATACATGGCTAACCATACACTTTTAATCACTGCCAGTCAACTTCTTAGCAATAATTCAGCGGAACAGCAATTATCACCGGTAAGAAGAATAGGCTGCTTTGGAGAAACTCGTTGCAGTCTGTGCTTAAGAGAAACAGCACTGACAAAGTAACAGTGTTGAAATTTATCGGTGAGTGTGTTAAATCCGAGTCTGTATATTTGTATGTTTACCGTGATCAATGAAAGTAGCGTACCCAAATCCGAGAGAGTAGCAAGCAACTTTTGCTGTTAGGTCAGTGAATTCATCATCACATACTGTTCCCCAGGTGCCGTTGTGATACCGCACTTCAAGACGTCCTTCTCGTGAACTTGGTCCTCCAGCCAGTCTCGCTGTATACAACACAGTTCACAAGATAAAGTAAAGCTTTTATATAGTTATAGTGGTTAAGTGTTCTTAGCTCTATCGACAAAATTCCAATTTGCGAGGAGTACAATACACGTTCTGGCCAGTAAAACTATTTTGTTTAAAAGATATTTGTTTAACAATTAGAAACATACAGAAACTATGCAAACATACAACATGCATAAACAAGTTTTTAATTATTTAAAAATATATTCGCGAAATGACTTACCTAAAAGCCTGTGAGTGCATACCTGTCTCGCATGATACACGTGCGGCATTGCATGAAGCACTGTAGGGAACAGAACAAGACGAGTAACAGCGAAGTGAACATTGCGTAATGTTGGTTTCATGTCCACTGCAATGAAGTCTGCGGAACCAAATGCTAGCACTGACGGGCAGTTGATAATAACTCACGTAACCAGAGTTTCTGTGACAGCAGCCAACAAACACAACAAAACTATTACAGTTCATTATAATCAATACTACAGCGTGGGCCAAAAAAGTGAACAGTGTCTACAAGTGTCCACAGTGTGTACCTCTTACTCTGTGAGTCAAAAAAGTAGCCCCCTAAAACTTTTTGCGATATTTTCACTTGTGGTGAACCTGTGTAACTGAAAATTACCACGGCTATTGCCCAAACATATTCCTATGTTTACACCAATTTTGGTCCATTTATCTGAATCACAGGTTGGGCGGTAGCCCTAACCTCTCGTATAAGCCATAGCGCTAAGCATAGGAAAATGGCAGTGAGCCAAAACCCCTCAACTGATTTTGATGAAACTAGGCATGGTTGACTACGTTCGGGACCCCTCCCCACATGACAACTTTGGTGGGGGTAGCGCAACGTGGGTGGTCTGGGTGGTTGGTGGGTGGTCAAAGATGTGACATGTCACATCGCTGAGTTTCTTTTCTTTTTTTCTTTCTTTTTTTCTTGTTTTTTGCTTTCTCCAGCGAGCTCCCAGGTCGCATTTCCTGACCGATCGGCACGATCTATACGCCAAAACGCGTGTTTCCGGCCAAGAATGTGCCTTTTGTGGGTCTCCACAATATCCGACTACATTTAGGGGTCAAACCCCCAAAAAACCGCCCCAAAATGGGCGGGAATAGGCATTTCACAGCCAAATCAGCGAAGTAGTAAAATAGCCATACATTGGTCGATGATGAAGATATTGGCGTCAAATTTTACAGACAGATTGACTACAGAGAACATTATCGAAGAAATGCAAAATTAGATCAAAGGGGACCGGGAAGGGGTCAAGTGACCTACTTTTGAAATTTTGGGACCCCCTCCATATCTCGAAAACGGTTGAAGCTAGAAACCTCAAATCTGGCATGCTTATAGACCACGAGGGGCACTAACGAACAAAATGTAAAATTGGGTCAGGGGGTTGGGAGGGGTCACGTGACCTACTTTTGAAATTTTGTGACCCCCTCCGTATCTCGCGAACAGTTGAAGCTAGAAACTTCAAATATGGCATGGTTAAATTTTTGTAATAAAACCGCAAATATTAAATAAACAAAACTGTACTCAGTTTCACAGTCGTATATAAGCCATATATAAGCCATCGCTCTAAAACAGCAAGAAATAAAATACAATTTTGTGATAGTACGGTATAACGAATCACATCCGCAAGCTTTTACATTTATATCAGACGATTGGATGATATCAATGTGCATTTGTATGAATCTGATGTGGGAGAAAACCGGTCCTTTTCAGGGCCACCACCTTCGGCCGCGGAAGTCCGCGGTACCAGCAGCGACGAGACGTCGTTCTCATTGGAGACGGCGAAAGCAGTTCTGCTGCATTTGCGGGATTCGGTCACTTTTAATTGATGGCGTGTCGGAGAGCAGCATGGCCTCTAAGAGTAGCGAGACGTCGGTGTCCGACACTGAGATGGACACATCAACCTCATCCGACGGATGCAGCCCCGTCAGAGAGCTGAACGAGCAGCTGTTGGCCTGAACATTCGTTTCTATGTCCATTAAATTTTAAATATGCCCATGTGGTACTGTAAATCATGAACATCTTTACAGAAAGTACAACTGAGTCTGAGAGACTGAAACATTGAAATGACTGTTAACCTTATTGTTGCGGTTTTACTGTGTTCCGTCTATGTCAGCCCTGGTAGAGTTGGTTTTCTCTCAGAGTGGCCTTGTTCTGAAGACCGAACAGAACGAAGACGACTGGCGATGTCTTAAAAATGCTTTGTTTCATCAAATGTACGTTACCAGTATTTGTGAAGGCGACGATCTAGAAAACAGCTCGTTTGAACACTTTATATTATTACTTCACGATACATAAGTCATTATTTATAATGTGTTTTGAAAAGTTGGTCAGTTATAACTGGGTTTTCTGACAACATTATATGGTAAAGTGATGCTTGTCACTAATGATGGAATGGTGCGACCGTAAAAATCCTTGAAAAGTTATTTAGGATACAGTGTCATTGGCTCTGGCCTTAACAGTGTTCATGGTTTTGGCTCTGGTAACGAAGTCCTTGGCCTCGGCCTTGGATTCTGAACCTTGTCCTTGTTAACATTCCTGGAATTCATACACAAAGTGAATTCATATTCGTTGGACACGTAGTAGGCCTAAGGACGGAGCACTAATCAATATATTTCTCACTGACATTTGACGTTTCTGAGTTGTCTGAAAGTGACAATAGTATATTAGTGCATCGTATATGTTGCATGTGATGTATGTGGCTGCATTCGTTGCGTAATAAATCTAATAATAATAGCACCAACATAAAACCTAGAGCATAGATGTGAGTTACTGCCGTTACCAGACAGATGAATAACGAGAAGAGAAAAAAATACTAACGGTAAAATATTACGAAGAATGGATCGTAGACAGGTCGACCGTCGAGAGTGAGACTGGGACTGGGACAGAGCAACGTTTAATGAGACATTAAAGTTTAATGTCCCACCGCATCGTAGACGGTCTTTCCAGTCAGCCAGTTTCACTGGTAGTACTGACAACGAAACATAAAAACATCGCACATAAATTTAACGCAAGATAGCAAAACCTAATAACGTGTGACGTACCCGAAACCGAGCATCGAACAGACGACTCTTGCAGTGGCGTCGTTGACACTGGAACACACACCTCCCCATTGTCCACGCTGAAGTACCTCCAGACGTCCTTCTCGTGAACTTGATCCTCCAATCAGTCTCACTGTAAACATCATACTTAATAACACACTTACAGGTGCGCGTGGTGCAGACTTGTGATCGAGAGGTCGTGGAGTGGGTTCGACACCCAGCCTGTCGCCAGTAACCTTGGTCAAGTTACAAGTTACTCACACCTATGTGCCTCTGTCCACCAAACCTTACAAGTTGGTACTTGCCTAAGGGCCGTGATGTCCCACCGTCGGAAATGTAACTACGGGCGTCGAACCCTCGGAAGGTAACGACAGCGTACCACCGGGTTTATATTATGAATAACGTCACTTGCGGGCGGACTGCCTAGTACCAGGATCAGCTTCAGTCCTCTACGCTGGACTACGATTGTGGCACTTCACCATTATATTTACCTTTACCTTTACCTGCATATTTATCGCTTAATGCTGGTTTTTTAATGCCTTTTGCACCTACTACAGCATGAGACATTTAATGACAATACATAGATATACGGGATAATGGTGGTCATAAGTGAGATTTGACATAGCCTATGGACATAAAAGATTCTAATTTGGGCCACAAAATGTTAGTTAATGGTCACACAGCCATGTTTTGTGACCAGCACTAGAGATAACTTGGCAATGTTTCAGAAAGATGTGGGCGTAATCGGAGAACGGTCGAGCACATAACAGTTCAAATTTAATATAGACAAGTGTAAGTTGATACAGGTGGCATGCCATGCAGAGTGTGAGTGGAATCTCATACCCTTTGCAAGTAGTGGAAGAAGGAAAAGATTTTAGTATACGGATGGACAACAAGCGTAAATTCATCATGTTGTGCATGCAGTAAGCATAGCAAATCAGATCCTGGCTGTGCACCTCAGTGGTCAGACCACATCTATGATACGCACAGCAACACACTGTGGCATCCCATTTCAACCAAGGACATCGAGTTGTCAGACAGTGTGCAACATCGAACTACCAGACTGATTAATGATCTTGGGAACTGCCCTATAAAGAACGACTAAAGCTAACGGATGTACCAATACAATAACGACAGCTACGTGAAGGTGCAATAGAGACATGCAAATTTCTGGATGGCGATTTCTGTTAGTCGGACATTGCTGTTACATTTGATAGCAGAAACTTCTGCAGCTGTTACTAGGAGACATTCATTGAAACTGAAACGTGATTGCAGGACCTCAGTGCAGAAAACTTCTTTAGCTACAGGATTGTTAATTTATGTAACTCAATGAATCAGCTTGTTGTATCTGCACCATAGCTTAACTCTTTCAAGAACCAATTTGACAACCACTGCATTTGTACTGCATTGACATTTTCTTACATTTTGTGACGCTTTTGAAATTGCAAAAAGTAGCGATTTTGCTTGTTAAATAACTTACAACGTCCACCGGCGTTTATTGCAGTGAAAATATTAACAATAAACGCCTGCAGATCAAACATTTCGACAGGATTTAGTTCTGTGTACATACTTGTACTACCCAAAGAAAAATACCTTGTAAGTCATTATCAGAGCAACACATACCTGTAGTGCAGGAAATAGCGACGTAACCATGATGTCTACAGCTATGTACACCCCAGCCGGTATGTGAACAGTCATCAATATCTGTCTCTGTGCCATTACATCGAACGTTGTCCAGCCAAATCTGTCCAGTACCGGAACCATAGACGTTTTCAGTCTTCGCTCCAATATACCTGACAGCATTGCAAGCGATAATGCAAAACATATGCTCGTCTTATTTCAGTTTTAAGCAAATTTATGTTCCCATTACCGAGCACATCGCCACTTAAGACCAAAGCTAAAACCGCAGCTACAAATTTATTCAAGACTGATATCCCTTTTCAGGGTGAAAATACTCTCGCCTTTAGAGTTGCACTTGCACCAACCGCACTTTCTGGCCTATACACCAATCCATATTTTTATTTAGGGTATGGACATATTATGCCCGAAACACTCGACATGGCACCATACTTTTCAGCCGTTGTTGATAGCATATATGATACCATACCTTAAAAACTAAATCTAAAACAAATTCGTTGAAGTAACGATGTTTGGCCTATGTATAATGCCTGGACTTGTAGTTCTATTTCCTCAGGGCTTCACCAATCACCAACCACTGCAATGAAAAATAGAACTACAATTTCCGTCTAAAAGTCAAGGAAGTTTGTGGAATCATCAAATCAATGACTAATGCAGCAACACTCGCGGCTTAATGGCTAAATGTGATCCTCTGTCTAGGGCACGAACAAATACATGAAAGAACATAATTATGCATGACTTTTTTGCTGTTGTGTGTCAGTGAGTAGAATTCTGCGTTCATTCGGTGTCGTTTTGTCCCCTAGGTAGAAATAATTAATTCGAATTTCGGTGTACAATGGTTTAAGCTTTCGTACTGTACGGAAATTGGATAATAGTTCCAGGTCGGTTTCATGCGATAATTTATAATTACATGAATTTAAGGTGTCTGGTAACAACGTTGAACGTTGGAATTCATGATTTTGCATTTTGATGCAGCAACTGCCCGCGTGAGAGCCGATTTTATAAATAGGCCTACCCAAATTAATGAATCAGAGTGACTTTTGTTCACGAGAGCTAGCCTTTTCCAGTGTCTTAGCTAGCTGGTAGGGTGCTCGCTATCCCTTCACAAAATCACCCGGCCTAGGCCTTCGGCCTCGACCGGCCTCGACCTTCGGCCCTTCTGACTTTACCCGGCCGCCGCGACTTTGCCCTGGAAATGACCCGCTTAGAAATTGTTCATGATCCGTGCTGTACGGTACCGCATAGCCTACTTCCCGTGTATCCGGATGTTGACACAAGCCAGTGCGTTACCGTACGGTACCGTGCTGTATGTATCATGCATACAGACCTTGAGAAATTTCTAAGCGGGTCATTTCCAGGGCAAAGTCGCGGCGGTCGGGTAAAGTCCGAAGGGCCGAAGGTCGAAGCCGGTCGAGCCGAAGGCCTAGGCCGGGTATTTTTTTGTGGAGGGGCAGCGAGCACCCTACCAGCTAGCTAGGACACTGGAAAAGGCTAGCTCTCCTGGACAAAAAAGTGTCACTCTGATTCATTACTTTGGGTATCGATAAAATCGGCTCCCATGCGGGTTTTGAGTCGGCAAGCGGGTCACGGGGTTTTGTGGTATTCAAATGCGAGTCTGACACGCTTCAGGCGGGTCAGTTGCCAATTCTGTGAGTACATATGCGTTGTGGACTGGACAGACACGGTGCCATGCGCTATCCAAATAAGCCACAAGTTATACAGGGAAAAGATCAAAGAAAAATTGTAAGATAACGAATGGTTAGCAGGAGTCTCCTCGATTTTCGCAAAGCGCAGTATAAACACTATCACTAAATCTAACTCTAATCATAACCCTAACACTGAGCCGTTAGAAGACTGTACACAACGCAGACCTATAGTTTGTTCGCGTAAGAAAATGTAGAATGTCCATTATTACCCAAAACCGAGCATATTGCAGACAACTCCTGCTGCTGTGTGGTCGAAGAAATCATCACACACAGTTCCCCAGACTCCGTTATGTAACACTTCCAGACGTCCTTGTCTATTGGAGCCACCGACTAGTCTCACTGAAAACAGTTTACATGGTACACTTGCAAAATGCTAAATTCAGTACGCTAGTGAAAGTTGCCTCAAGACGGAGTTGATAGGCTCACGCCGTTGAATACAACACGCCATTTTCAAGTGAAAATTCCAAGATTTTTCTGGGAAGCGGGCTATCTCTACTCCTCAGACCTGTCACGTATATTTATTTTCCAGTTTCTACCATATCTCACACGTACATGCACAGCTGACTGGTCAGACCATTGTAAATTTGATGCACTCACTTTGCCAAGTTAGAGATTTTGCTAAATGTTGATTACTTCTTATGGAATCGGTGCCGTTAAGAAACTACTCACTCACTCACGCTTTCTGGACTCAGAAACTGACCTTCCCGAGGCTCTGTCAAACTACACTGTGTTTCAAGAAACAGCCCCTTTTGTTTTCTTCTATGTCTCCTAGGAAAATTGAACATATTTGCATAAAGTCTTCAGTAAACGTAGCGGAGTACATACTCGGCTAAGTTCATGAAATGGATTCACCTAACATTTGGTTATGTCGGGGTTGTACATTGGGCCGCAATTGATGGACGGCCTCAGCGCTGGACGTAGGAAGGAAAAGGTAAAGGTAAAAGGTACCCCAGTCCCCCGGACACCGAAACCTGCTGCTTTACGCATGGAAGCCCTAAAAATAATACATTTAGAATGCACCACAACACGCCATTTTCGGGTAAAAATTCCAAAATTTTTCTGGAGAGGGTCTGTTCAACCCACCTTCTAAAGACTGAGGCTGTTCACCCCACCCCCTCTCCCCTTAATTTCCAAGTACATGCGACGCTTCTGAATGACTACAATGCAGCATCATGCCATTTATAACATCGCCCATTAGTTAACCCAAGTGAGATATTTGGATGCATTCTAATGTCGCGCATTTCTGTAGCTAGAATCGTGGTGTAGTGAACGTGTGAAACGTTTAATAATGGCCATCGGCCAACTCATTTCTTGTGTGGCATTGTAAACACAACATAACGTACACTTTAACATTAACTTCACTTCTCTTTACGAAAGTGACACTGACAGTGCAATTTCAACGTTATTTAATTGTTAAATAACGTTATTTACTTGTTACTTGTTTCTTTTCTGCATGTACATACGGCTGTTGACACGTTGTCCGTTCACAATATGTTGAAACTCATATTAGACTATTACGCATATTAGCTAGCGTATTCACCATAATATATAGCTGAGAACAGACGTGGCAGAAGACATAGGACCACCTAAACTGTATATAAGACTGGATGAGGAAGAGGACGAGCTAGGCAAGCACATTACAGTCACTCTCATCTTTTTCGCGCAATCCAAAGTGTAAGGAAAGCTGATAATAAGACTATATCATACCGTGTTTAAAAGAGTAGCAATTGACATGCCGAAGGATGTCCGAATGTAGGCCTAGAATGCCATTTTTTCAGCCACGATAGGTAGTTGTTGAAGTCGATGGTATTGCTTTTAATGCTTTATTTATAATTAGGTCTATCATATATTGAACCGATAACAGCACTCAGTTTACTAGGCCTATATGGCTGATTTATGGTAACATACCAGTGTCGCACCGAATAGCGGCATCTTCGGGATGTAGGCAGTTGTGAACACCCCATCCTCTGTGTGAACACGTGCCAATATTTGTCTCTGTACCAGTACAGCGAACATCATCCAACCAGATCTGTCCACTCGATGCTGTGAAGTTCCTGTTATCAATCTCATGTCCAGTGTTCCGCTCGCTAGTGTGAACAACCGCATTCAATAAACGACAACGCAAACCACTATCGTCATCAAACACCTAGCAACCTATGCAGTCATACATTTAACACAGGGGTTAAATTCAGTGGGAGCTGGTGGGAGCTGGGATCCCACACCTCTTACTCGGGAGATGAGATTGCGAACGTGAACTTTCTTTACGACGACATCGTACACGCAGAGTACAAAATACAATAGACTGGTGCATACATTCCGCCACAGATCGACGCAGTTATGTGTTGGAACACAGGTTTACCAAATTCAGTGAAATAACGCAATGTAACGGCCATTACGCCGTTTAAGGTCATTCAAGGTCACCGATTCTGGTACCAATCGAAAGCTCATATACGACTTCCTATTAGTGATTAATACTAACTTACCTCCTATCTTACACCGTTTCCAAGTTATGGCTGATTATTGGTCAAATTGTCGCTAGCGAGAG
>Ga0049105_1001715_pt1 | contig 10154 bp, 7 predicted proteins | sample WorMetvaBAHAMAS1_FD_61260 | JGI IMG/M metagenome (GOLD analysis project Ga0049105, IMG submission 61260) | Worm MetaG Olavius vacuus BAHAMAS.1 | ecosystem: Host-associated > Annelida > Digestive system > Unclassified | place: Germany: Marburg | collected 2013-04-09 | reverse complement strand
TTAGACCGGAAGTGGAAATATAGCCCTCTCGTTCATGCGCCATGCATCCGGCCACAATTATAGGAACATTTCGTTTATTAATTGTGGACGTGGCTATGGGGCAGATACCACGTTCCACAGGACGTATTTCTAGTTAAATAATAAAGTTGACAGTTTGTATCAGATTTTTTATTTTCAACAATGAGTAGTCTAATTACGATGTGGTACTGTCATGCACTTGGGATAGGCGTCTGTGCTGCAGTAGCAACAAGCTTATTTTAGACGGATTTAGCAGTGGCAGCAGCGACAGCGGCGGCGGCGCTGGCCGTCGCGCAGCCGCTCAAACGGTCGACGAGTCAGTTGAGTTTCAGTCGTCGTCAGAGATAGTCGCTTGCTTTGTGTGCTGTGATCTGAAGAAAGCTAATCAAAATTCAATGTTGTCTCTTGTGTTTCTTAATTAATAAAAGGGGAAGATTAAAGGGACAATGCATGGTGGAGAATACAAAAGATTGCTAAATTATTTTATTATATGTTATCGGAAGAAAATGGAAGCGTGGAAGACGTTCAGGACGCCCAAGGTCAAAACGGAACGCGCGCGATTCTCGAGCTGCTGACCACTGATCTTAACGAGGAAAAGCGTGTATCAGTAGTTGGGCCTACTTTTACGTGAACCTTTCCTTGATCACTGACATTTTCCAAAGCTGCAAAAGTGGTAAAGCATACATAAAAAAGAAAACGCATCTTGCATAGCTTCGTAAAAATTATTCAACAGGATGTCTGTGAATCGATACATCGTACACTTTATTATCTGTTTCAGTTTTATTGAAAACATTCCTTACGTTATTTATTTTTTCATCTTCTTTTAGTTACATTTATCAACATTGTCACCTAAATCTCTTTACTTTAATGAATCTTAGTACGGTTTTATTTTAACCTTCAGTATAAACAAATTACGTCAAGTTGGATTACCTATTTTCTATTCTAACTTTGTATTTCATCTGGGGTATACTTATTCTTTTCTTACATTGCTTTCGATTGGTAGTGACCTCGAATGACCTTGAACGGGTATAGGCGTCTATTGGGTATAGGCTTCTATGCTGCAGTAGCAACAAGCTTATTTTAGACGGATTTAGCAGTAGCAGCAGCGCCGGCCGTCGCGCAGCCGCTCAAACGGTCGACGAGTCAGTTGGGTTTCAGTCGTCGTCTGAGATAGTCGCTTGCTTTGTGTGCTGTGATCTGAAGAAAGCTAATCAAAATTTAATATTGTCTCTTGTGTTTCTTAATTAATAAAAGGGGAAGGTCGAAGGGACAATAATACTCGACTTGTAACTCGACACGATAGCTGCAAGCGAATATCACGGCCACGTGTGTTCGTGTGTTTGTGGAGACTGTTGGTTGCCAGTTACAGTAATTACATGAAATTGTAAAATATTTTGCCATAATTATGGTATACTGTTATATTCGCATAACAACGCATAAATGAAGTCGCGAAACACTGAAAATAAATTCTTGCCCATTCTCCATAATTCAGCCAGCTAGGGCGTATTCAGCAGCGGGCGGACATTGCGCTACGGCTCAATCAAGCCACAAAATGCCAGAGTTGTTCCGCGAAAACGTGTTCACGCAGGAAATAGAAATCCACCAGCTTTCTGCCCCATTTACTGAGTTTGGTTCTAGTATCTCTTTTTAATTAGTTTTTCTATTCTTTAATAACGTTATAACGTGCTGTCACGCTTTTGGTTGTAAGCGTCGGTACATCATGAACTTATGAACTTATGATGAATTTATTTCTAAAGACGCCACTGGCTACTGCAGCACTGAAAATCAGCACTAAATGCACTGCGTGATGTTAATAATGTATGAATAACTAGAAAATGTGGCAATTGCAATGTATTACAACTTGAGGCCGCCCGACGCCGCGCCAGTCCTCAGCCGCTTTAATTACGACGCCCATGCCAAGTTTGAAGTCGCTCAACCTACCCGCTGCCATGTTATAGCCTTTTTACTGCTGATACTGTTGATTAAGGCTGTTATTCAGTTCCTGAATATATATATATATATATACACTGTCCGGAAAAAAAGACCAAAATGCTTTTTAATATCTTCTACAAAATTTGGGCGATTCCGAAGAAATTAGCTAAATAGTTTCCTGAATAAATTTTCGAGAGAATTCATGTAGACTTTTTCCACCTCACCTGAATAATGTCTCTTCAGAGTTCATGCGCAAAAACTTCATTAACCGCATGTTGTTCAGTGATGATATATATTGATTATTGATGTTTTACAGACAGGACTGTACTTTGTATACATTGATGCTCATTTTGTGCGTCTGTATTGTGTGCCTGCATTTTCATTGTCTGCTTTGCGTTTGACAAAGTTTTGTATTCTACTACTGCTACTACTCTACACCACCATGTGAAACTTGAATGCTCATCGTGCACGCGCTACCACTGAGTTGTTAGAGAAAGTAACTCCAAAATTTATCCCACCTCAAATGTGGCTTCAAACTTCGCCAGATTTGAATTCAGTGGATTACAGCGTGTAGGAATATTGCGACAGAAGGTGTACAAAACATGCATCACTGAACAGATCTGGATCTATCGACAGCGCCAATGACGAATGGCTGCCGCAATAACGACATGATCCAGCTTGGCCAGCTCCATTCTCATTTGCTGTTTAAGTTCGCCCAGGTCAGTGGTGAGTATTTCGAACACCTTCTCGTAAATATTCCCCAACTGGATTCACATCTGGCGAATTTGGAGGCCACAGTTAAGCTGGAATAAATTCTGTTTTTTTTCTTTAACAACTCAATGGTAGCATGTGCTCGATGAGCGGGTAACTCAACCACTATGCCAATTTTTGTTTCAATCGGCTTATTGGGGGCTTTTCCCCAAATAAGTGAAATATAACCGTTTTCTGACCTTTTAGACTGTCTTGTCCTTACCTTGATTCTCGATCCTGTGCCCCAGTCGAACCGCTTGACCTATTTTAACACTGTGTGGCTCAAACGACGTATTTCCGTGAAGGCGGTGCCTTTTTCGGTTAGATGTCGTACTTGGGGGAAATACGCCCAAAAACCGTCTCAAAAGTGGGCGTGCATAGGCAATTTCAAACCAAAAAGCGCCGAAATATAAAATTCGCAACATCTCCGAAAATACAAATGGGATCGAGTCGAAATGTGAGAACGTAGCTAAGAGTAACAACTACAGTTCGTGGGTTGTCAACCTTAACCACAGACAAATCCAATATGGTGGATATAGCGTCATAACTTCGCCGAAAGGGGTGCTTCGATTTCGATTTGGATGATATTTGGTAGGCCGATGCAAAATTACATGCCAATGATGATAAATGGATCATAGTCAAAACGTGGAAGTAAAATTTCAATATGCCGGATGTTCGCTATCAGGAATCGGAAGTAGTAATATTTCAGCCATGGAGTGAGATATCTCATCGAAATTTGGTGTGACAATAATTTTCCACCGTGTTAAACAAGTGCCGTCACTACACCCGAAGTTGAAAGGAGATTTCCATCTCTACTGCCGCCATCTTAAAAAATGAATATGAAGTCATAACGTCTAATTTCGATGACATTGGTATAGGCCGAAGCAGAATTATATGTTGATGACGAAAAATAGGTCAACTGAAATCGAAACCGGAAGAATAATTCGTCGCGGTCGTTTGTATGCAGAACCGGAAATAAAAGCCGTTGATTTGGATATATCGTTAAAATTTGGTTTGCACATGAGAGCCGTCAGCCAACTAATGCAAATAACAATTTGGTAGAAAAAAACTGCAAATATAAATGTAAAAAACTGTGGTTTTATAACAGCATTTAAGTCCATCGTTCGTGATACATATAAAACAGCAAAAATTACTTTCATCAGCTCAAGGGCCGTGGATATAATAAGGACTGCGGACCTGAGTTGATGAAATTAATTTTTTTGCCGTTTTATATGTATCAGAACGATGGACGTCACACGCTGTTATAAAACAGCAGTTTTTTTCCATTAATGAATATAACAGACCTACACAATTTCTATCCCGCAATAAAATCGTGACTTTAAGAGCGGCAACGGTCACAGATTATACGCCGTCGAACCCTCTTCCCTGTCCGAGAAATTAATCTCAAGTCATACACACTGTTGACTGTCACACAAATTATTTGCCACGATTATTGTTGCTGGATGAAATTAATATTTATCTTCAAGTGTGAAGTCTATATCTGTATAGCTGTGCGTTATTTACTCGTGTGCATGTCTTGTAGCGTGCGTAAACATGTCGACTTCGTGAGCCTTTATCTACGCAAGTTCTCAGTGTGTGGTAGGCTACATAATTCGCACCACGTTTGAAGGCGTTCTTCAGTTATGATGCACTTTGTGTCCGGGCTTTAAATGGTTTGATGATTTCAACCTTTGCGCTTTTGATAAGGACGCTGCATAATGTGTAAAGGCTAACTTGTCCGTGTTGCCTTCTGTATGCGAACAATACTTGTTGCGAATTCATTGGTCTGTCGTCGATTCAATATTCGCGTATTTCACAAAACGCTTATATCGCTCACCTGTGCACTGGTATCCAACACAGCCGTGAATTTCCTTTGCAGGTCCCACACAAGAATTATTGTTGTCGGATACCTGTAAACAATAACGGGTTCTTGACGACGTTCCGCTGCCGCATGATACTGAACATGTGCTCCAGTTGGACCAGTTCGACCATTCACCTGTAAATTAAACAGTAAACTGAATTCATCATTCAGTAATCCCTCCTGAACTTCTAGTCCAAACAGTAGCGGCATTGCGCATCTTACATAAATAATTAATTTTGCCGGAATGATGATGATAGGCCGGTGCGGATGTTACGTGCGGTGGTATCTAGACCGTTCCACACATGAGCGGCGGCGACAGGAAAAGCTCTGTCGCCGATGGTTGACAGGCGCGTACGGCGGACGACCATTGATGACGATGCTGAACGAAGGCGACGTCGCGCGCTGAAATCCGCCGACTGGCAGAGTTCATCAGCAAGGTACGACGGTGCTACTCCATGTGAGCATTTGTATGCAAGGACAGCAAGCCTGAAGTCAATTCGCTCCGCCGTCTTGAGCCAGTGCAGCTGACGGAGGAGTGTAGCGATGTGGTCGTACTTCGATAAAGAAAACACCAGCCGGGCAGTCGAGTTCATCACCGACTGGAGTCCAAGGCAGATACGTGCATTATCGTCAGTAATGCAGTCATCGAGAAGCTGACTCGGCTCGAGGCATGTCTCAAGGCAGGTTTCTTCCGTCCTGCAGTCATGCCTATGTCCTGAACTCTCTCCTGTCTCAGCTTGTTTGGTCAAGTAAATATTGCCTCGGCTCTGGTTCGCCCTTACACAATGCACTTTCTTCACTTTATGAGTCTTGACGTTGATAACATGCAATAAAGATTAAACATGAACAATAAACATTGTTCTGTAGGTCTATGTGCTTTCACCATAATTCACGTTTAACTTATCTGCATCTTTTGCGTTTGTGCAACAGTACTAATAATAATTAGAAAAGGTGACAATTGCGAAGCATTGCAACGCTAGGGCACACAACGTCGCACCAGTCGTTCTGGGCTTTAATCACGAGGATCGTAATGCACCAGCCTACAAATTCAACAATTCTGCAAAGAATGTTTTGGTAGTCCGTGAGCATTTATCAGTGTTTGGCCAAATTTGTGCCATGTATTTGCAGAAATTGCTACTTCCGACTTTCCGGTCGAAATTCTGACACCGCCGTTGGATTCGGCGACCATGATCTCGTACATGGTAGGCCTATGCATATTTTGGCGATCGGTTTCGTCATCCTATATTGACCTTTGACCCTTTGACTTTGAACACTTGAAATTTATCGGCTCTGATATGATCAAACTCTGTACCTAATTTTACCGAAATTGAGCAATTTGCGGCTGAGTTGCAGCGATTTAAAGATTGAAACTCTGGGGCCGTCGGCCATCTTCGATTTGATTGAAAGTGCATTTAACAATGCACTGCAGCGACCTTGAGTGTCCCACAGTGCACCAGAGTATCGAATTTCAACACAGTCAGGCAGAGCGTGGCTGAGTTACGAGTACTGATGATTTTGCGAATGTCAACGGCTCTTTATTTGGGGGAGGGGCGATATTCCAATGCTGAGTTCGCAGAGTTGGTGAACCGAACTACACCTAATTTTGAGTGTACATAGAACAATCATTTGCACTCGCAATGCAGTTTTAATTTTCAGCGGGTCAATTGCAAATAAGATCGAAATTCGAGGCCAAATTTCGGACTTTTCATCCATGTAAAAATTAGGGGAGTGGTGGGTAAAACGTCTGAATCACGATTTCAAGTTCGGCCTAAGACCCAATCTTTGACATTCTTCTGGCGCGGGAATGCTGTGTGTCTGGGAGATTCAACGTATTTTCTGAACCGTTTTCCAGGGGCAATTTCTAACGCCTAATTCTCAGAGTTGATCAAATTTGAGGAGGAGATAGGCCTATCATTGGCGCTTCCAACGTCAGATTTTAGATATATAGATATAGATCACTTCATTTCGAAACTAAAGCGCTTAAAATCCAAAATTGAGCCAAATATCGCGCTTTCGACTCCTCACCTTCGGCAACCGGACATCGGACAATTCAAACGATCGTTGAAAACGTTTATATTTGGTTAGCTGGGCCGCGGCGCCCTGTGTCTGAACGTTAAGGGCTCCGACTAGAAATGTTCTCACTTAGCCTACTTACTATAAAAAAATTGGAAGAGGGTTGACGGATGGGCAAAGCGTCGGAGTCAGAACGAAGCTTAATCATTGGTGCTCATTCATAACTACATGTGTTGAATCGTTTCCGATGTAATAGTCAGATAAATCATACTATTCGTTGAAAATAGCGATTTTCATTGCCTACTTTTATTTATTGTTTCCGTGGAACTGTGGAAGGTGTCTCGATCAGTCTAAAGTTCACAACGAGTTCATAGGCCTATGAAAAAACTATCGTGATGCAGCCAGTAAGCGGTGAAAAAGTTTTATGATACACTTCACAAGTGTCACAGACAGACAGATCACACACCGACAGAATGCTAGACCTACCGGTACCTCACACTTTTACAGCGCGCTTGCATGCAACGTGTCGCGCAGGTAAAATTAATAACTGAATCAATGTCAGCTTTAGGGAAGGAAGCATTTAAGTGAAGGTAATGACTATTCGGTCGGTCGTCTGCATAATGATTTCCCTTATCCGGCCGACCAATGTAGCTGATAATAGAGCAGTCACGTAAGAACGAAAGTTGTTGACGAGTTGACGTGCTGCTTGTTGATGCGAATATGGCCGATGGCGGCGTTATTCACAACGGTACTTACTTAGTAGTAGGGTCAGTAGGGTTGGTAGGGTTAGCGTTAGCGTTAAATAAGTACCGTTGTGAGCGGCTGAATAACAACGACGTTAAACGTGGTCGTTATGCGGCCGATCGCCCGCTGATTAACGCCAGACAAATGAATGCAAAATTGCTGCTTACAAACCTGGACAAGGGTATTCATCGCACCATTGTACTTCGCGAGCCGATCCATTGCACTGTTGACCGTAATGTGGTGCCGGACGATTGCAAACTCTGTCACGGGCTTTCAATCCCATATCACAAGTCGTCGAGCAATGTGTCCATTCACTCCAACTGGACCATCCTCCGTTAACTAAAGCATTGTAAGACTATTGTACATACTGTAACGTCGGAATAAACTAATAAATATGTGTTTGAAATTATACATGTCACATAATTGTAATTATTTTGCTACGCTACATATCATATTCAAGACATTTCTCATTTGTTACTTGGTTTTCAGGTATTTTCATCACTGAGCGATACAGCGACCATCTTTAGATTACTATTTCTAGTTTCTGAAATTACATTTGAACTTACCAACTAAGAATATCCAAGTTCCTTTACTTTCATCTGCAGTAGAAATGCCGATGTAATTGACATCACAAGGTTCGGAATCATACAAAAACAAGAATTCATTAACGAATTGAACACTTCCAATTCCTGCACGAATTGTGAGGCCACTCTGCGTAGAATTTGACAACCACGTTATCCAAAACGACTGAAAATCAGTTTCTGACAACGGCGTGTGATTAGTTGCCATTGTCCACGAATGTTGTCCACATTTACGTATGTTCGATTGCTGGTTATTCCAAGCTCCAATTATAATTTCATACATATGTAGACTTTCATTGTATTTTTCGCTGTAAACAACAATCGCGCCATCGCACCATTAGCAAACAATACTGTAATAAAATAATAATTGTCTTTAATAACCAATTCTCGAACGCCAACACACTAGGGCTGATGAAATCACATTCCAGATAAACAAACTGGAGTTCAAATGATTAAAACTTGATAGTAGTATCCAAATGACAAAATGTCGTAAGCGATTTGTTTTGTTTGTGAACATCTTTCAGGTACATGTAGGTGTTTACCAACAACTGTATGGCCGAACATGTTGATGAGGATGATGTGCAATGATTTAATGTGCAATTAAAAGCTGACTAAAAGCCAGCTTACAATGCCAAAGTTAAAACCGACATGCCCGAGAAAAACGAAAAACAGATGGAGTCCACAGAGTCAGTCCGGTGGGTGGAAAAGTAGAAGAACTGTGGAGGAAAGGACTTGTGGAAAAGATGAGTTTTGAGCCTGGAGTGGAAGAGATAAGGAGTAATGGATGGTGACAGTGGTGATGAAGGTAATGACGAACTGACATGTGTGAGATCAGATAAGAGTGATAAGTCTTCGTGATCAGCAGGCAGGCGAAGTTCCCTGGAAAGGTTATTCCAGAGACAGAGTGATGCGTGACGGAAAGAGCGGTTGTTAACCTTCAGAGAGGAAGAGGAAGGTGGGCGAAAGAGGATTACGACATCTGAAGAACGAGTGCTACGATGGGGCTGAACAGAGATAAAATTATATAGATATGAAGGTTGAGTTGTGGTGAGGACTTTGTATGTGAGCGAAAGAATTTTATAGTCTGCGCTGCATAATTTGAAGCCAGTGTAAAGATTTGAGAGCAGGGTTGATATAGGAAGACTTCGGGACCGAACGCAGGGTTTGCGTGCTGGTGCGGCTGCAATATTTCACCAAGTTGAGCTTGACAGTTGACGTTGAATAAACAGTAAACTATAAATTCCGCATTCAAAAACTGCAGTGCTGAGACTTGAACTAATTTTGACATTTAAAGCAAGCTTTTGTTGCGACATCGCTCTGCTATTTTATGTCACTGCTTTAAATTTTTTTCAACGGGAAAAGCACAAGCTTGTCCATATTTGCAAACTAAATAATTTTAGTAAGACAACACTGTGAGTCCAAACAACTGCGTCGTTTTATTTTTGCAATAACTTTGTCAAACCTTTCTATATAGAAATAATTATTGGCACACATGTAGGCCCTACTTCACTACATTTGGAACAAAGTGATAAGGTGATATAAGATCATCATGTCATCATGCTTAAACGTCATCATTATTTATCCCTCCAACATCTAAATTAAAAATCACATAAAGTACGAAAACGTATAAATCTTTGAAGTGCAGTTCACTGGCAGCTTAATTAAGATTAGTCCACTCGTTAGCAGACAAACGGAATATATCGATGACTCATTGGTCGTGATTTTAAGTAAAAAAAAAATAATATTTTTTAAAACTTTTAAAAATTAATTGCTAAACTTAATTAATTAATTTGCAGAAAAGGGCTTAAAGTTGTTCAGTTTGTATTATTTGCTTAAGAAGCTGCCTTTTAAAAGGACAGCGTGCCAGCGCACTGTGCGCACACGACTGTCAAGCTGTCGCAAGATGCCAGACTTTATAGCACGTGACATGTGGCTTATGTTATTATATCTTTTAATCTATACTTTATATGATAACGTGTTACACAAAACAGCACTGTAAAGATATGCTTAAAGAGAATTGATGATTTAGATGTCGCTTTGTTCCAAATTTATTGCAGTATGCTGCAAAACGTTTTGACAACGTTAATGCAAAAAATACAAGAAACTCATCAAGATATCAGCTACCCAAACGCGACGTGCAACGACCGTGGAACATGCAGCGACGGTGACGATGCAGATCGCAGACGCCTACGTGACTCGATGTCGGCGACCCGCTGTAGCTCACTGCCGAGATAACGTGGTGCTGTGCCGTTCAT
>Ga0049105_1001714_pt1 | contig 10156 bp, 2 predicted proteins | sample WorMetvaBAHAMAS1_FD_61260 | JGI IMG/M metagenome (GOLD analysis project Ga0049105, IMG submission 61260) | Worm MetaG Olavius vacuus BAHAMAS.1 | ecosystem: Host-associated > Annelida > Digestive system > Unclassified | place: Germany: Marburg | collected 2013-04-09 | reverse complement strand
TTCTATCTTCTCAGAAAACTAGGATAAATGTTCTTTCGTATGGTATAAAAATCTGGACCGATCTTTCTTCCATTTTGTCACAAATCACGCGTCTGACAGACAGACAGACAGACAGACGGAAGGACGGACAGAAATCTCCTCACAATACCGCGTCTGCATTACATGCAGCGCGGTAAAAATCTCAAAAGCAGAATGGCGTAAAAAGGAAACCCAAGAAGAAGCCAACAGCACACCAATCATGAACACCGCTAATTCAAGACATCATAATCGACATTCGACAACACAAAATAATTCACGCTCGCGTTAATATTTTATACAAAAAAAACTGAACAATACACGTACAAACAAACTACCATAATGATAATAACGGTTCCGAACGAACGGAGAAGAAAAGTCGAGGGGAGACTGGATAACCAAGGTTTGCACAGAAAATTGTAGTTAAACATTCGGCATGTAAACCGCATTCAGACGAAGATGGCATCTTTCGAGAAGCCACATTAACAACACAATACTATTAATTCTAATACTCAGGAAATGTTTAAGGTGCAGTCATCATGGTAAAGTCACTGCGGGAATTCACCCAATTTATCTGATGAATGTTGAAAAGAACCAACAGACTCTGGCCTGTCTGCACCGACAAGGCCACCATCGCCGTTTAGTATCACTCGGCCAAAAGTCAACATTCATTTTATCATCCCACGGAGGATAGAAGGCTGAGTCGACCGATAAACATATAATAATCATCATATAAGAACATAAGCACGGTACCGACACAAAGGACAGCGCTAATGGTGACATCGAATAATGCACACGCTACACAAACCTAAACCTACACCGTGGCACATGCTACTACGTCGGGTGTAATGCGGCTACTAATGGTATAGTATACATATATACATATATGACCATGTATTGTACAATAATACCAAGTAATATGTGTAGGGGCATTCAAAAAGTTCATAGCCTGACACAGTTACCTAAGAGATACGCACATCATATTTTGTCACCTTTGAGCATAGTCTCCAGCAACTGAAATGCACTTGGTCCAGCATTTCTCCAAAGCTCTAATTCCGTTGTAGAAGAATTATTGTTCTTGGTCTTCCACCCAGCCATTTGCTGTGCAGATAACGTCCTCGTCGTCAGAAAATTTGTCCTTTCATAAATTCTTTCAGTTTAGGAAAAAACAGAAGTTACTTGGAGCCAGGACAACTCACCTGCTCACACGTCAACTCAAGCACTGTCATAAAAATGCCAGCTTTGAACTACTCCATCGCCCACCATATTTGCCAACTGTATTCGTATTGCACGACAAATGGCTGGCTGGACTAGAAGAACAATTCTTCTACAATGGAATCAGAGCTTTGGAGAAACACTAGACCAAGTAATTTCAGTTGTAGGTGACTATGTTGAAAAGTGACAAATTATGATATGCATATCTCGTAGTTAACTATGTCAGGCTACAAACTTTTTGAACACCCCTCGTACATCACATGCAACGCCGCTCAAGATTAAACGTAGCTGCCTGATTCATATGTGAGCCCATCTCTGCAATCCTGTGATTCAGGATATGCTTCCAGCACTTAATAAGAGAAAAGACCAAATAATGGAAAAGTGATGCTGTGTATAAATGCCAGCAGCTCTCTAGCACAATGTTTAGAAAGGTAATTTGTCAGAAAACTGCCTACTGCGACTTATTATTTAGCACTGAATGATGACAAGCCGGCAGGCGAATGGGCTGGTGGTGCAAGTTCTCATGCCTGGTGTGATATCTCAGCGATATCTTTACAACGGGGAGAGATTACAATGGCAAGACATAGCCGGTGTGATGCGACCTGGATTGTGAAAAATTCCTACACTATTTTCAGATAATGCCAGCCAATGAGCAGCAGCCAATAACTGACTTTGCATCATACGCTGCACCAATAGCAGCAGACGTTTGCGTTTTAAGCTAATTTCCAACAGCTACCATAATATGAAAACTAAGAACTAAATCAGAAAAGAATAAAAAGCTTCTTCTGTGTGCAAGCCAGCTAAGCTGTTACAGACAAAATTCAGCATATTCTATAGCAGCCTCAAAGTTTGGCATGTAGTACCTATTTTTGAAGTTTTTTTGGCCATTGTTGCGCAATGCAGGAGTCTGTGGGCCAATTTTCGGCAGCGCACTACGCTAGGCAGTCGTGTGCGTATGCGTATACAGTATGTACACATGCAAACGTGTATCGGGGGGAAAAACTGAAAATAAGAGACTCAAGAACTAAGCTGTACTGCCAGCCAAGGATGCTAATAATAATAACAATCATGATCACATTTGTATAGTGCTACATGAGAAGCTACGAAGGTCTGGAAAACGAGTCAGCTGGGCAGTATAAAATAGACATTAAAATGTCCCGAGCTTTCTCCTAACTTAAGCATTCCCCTATTTTGCACATACATAAAGCCCAGCAGTTTCTGTCTGACTATTCGACAGCTTGACTAAAGATATGACTAACAGCCACATAAAAACGGGGCTGAATTGAACAATGTATTTCTGTATGTGGACGAAGACAAATAATTCGAGGCTGATCGTGAACGGAATACAAATAACTGATATACGCTGCAAGAATAAACTAGTAATATCGTGGACAGAAAGTTTTAACTTGCGACATATCTGCAACATAATATGTCGTTCAAAGAAGTGGCAAGTTTGAAACGGATTATTACGAAGACTCCACGGTTTTGGCCGAAAGTTTGAAAAGTCGCAACAGTCACAGAGACGGGAAATGCCAGAACTCTGCACGAAGTATTTTTGTTTAAATTCACCAGAGCGGTAGTAGCCGTAGCCATAATTTTCAGCTTGTAAGGTCACTGTTTTCTACCTAGTGGAGAAACTGCACACTAAATCTATCTTTCATTAACAGACATATGTCGACCACCTGGTTCACGGTCTGCTGTTGGTCATATTTACAGACAGGTAATTTGGCACGGCCCCGCCTGCGTAGTCCTTCAGCCCCAGCAACTTTAACACCAAGGAAACATGGGTTTGCATCAAAACAGCACTACGCAGTTGAACAGCCACACAATAGAAAGTGGCGGCACGTTTTCTACGACCGAACGGCACAGCCAACGGCCGTACGAGGTGTTCACAACGAACACTTCATCATATGAATACCGGTACATCAAGTGTCGGCGGAGCGACCGGTACGTAAACCGATTGTGGCAGTTCCGCGATAAGTATACACCCACACCGGCCCGGTCCAGTACATACAGAGACTCAGTTCACAGTCAGTGTTTCCGTTCCTTGTGACAAATGTTCGTTCAGGCGAAGTACATGACCTTGATGGTGTCTGGATGAACAAGAATAGCACGCGCCATTGCGGCCAGGTTACGTTCATCGCTGTTGCCTGACAGCTGACTGCCTTCACCACTGCATAAAACACAACTCAAATAGTTACTGACCGACGACGATAACACAGCAGCATATTACGCAAGAACACTTACAGGTCACACACGTGCCGACACCTGCATGATATATAGCAAAAGCCGACCAGTATGAACAATAATAAAACCTATTAACAAAAATAAAAATAATTTGTAAATATGAAAGTTTTAAAAACATTTCTACATAAACAGCAAGGTGCGTAGCCTTCAAGTCTATGAGGGTTAAATCCAGTTAAGCTATCATGTCCAATGCCATCGACTTTAACTGACTCTCCCAGTATTCCTGCAGTCCTGGTCCAGGGCTTGCTGTTATGCAGAACTCGCCATATCTTCCTCAGCAGTGGTTGTGACCATTGCCAGTACCTGGACTCATTCCACCTAGCCACAGATGGATGGCCAGGCTGAGTTGGCAGGGTTGAATGACTGAATACTGAGATGGTGCAAACGTGATTCAAACCTGCAAATCGTCACCCATCTCCGTACTAATGAGGCCAGACCGACGTAGGGTAACTAAGTCGATTGAGACCAATGTCCCAACATATTACGGGCTGTGGTTTCAATAACCGAATGGTCAATTAATCGTAAATGATATATGTCAGTGAAAACTGGCCAGACAATTATAATTAAGATATTGTGATTGGTGATCCCATCACCGCTGATATGCATAAATATGACTGCAGCTGCAGCATAAATAAGTACAGTTCACTGGAGATACATTTATTGCTAATCAAACGTGCAATACGACGGTAACCATGGTAACCATATTGCTACTAGCAAATACAGCATGACCCAGTAATATTTCCTGTGACTGGTCCATCAGTCTTAAGAGCAGCCAATCAGAATACTTCAGTCATGACCCAGTAGGCCAACTCATGCCCTGTCTGATTGTATTGCTGCGCATTATAAATTAGTTCCAATTAAAATCGCGGATAAATTAGCAATAAAAATAACATGATAAACTGGTGCGTATGTTTTATTTTGCTCGTTGTATGAACATCATATTTAACTCGCTGCCAGCGCAGCTCGTTAAATATGATGTTCACACAACTCGCAAAATAAAATTCATACACGCCATTTTTTATCACATATTTTTATTATATTACATTACAGAACAATGGACAGACCTGTCATGTTCTTTCTCAACAAGATGATATCGAGCTCTGAAAGCGACAAGATGTGCGTAGTAAGCCGGCGCCGGGATTGAGACGCTACGAGTGCAGCGAACGTACGTGTGACACAACTGATATGTTAGCATCTGTATCTCATCAGCACTGAAGTGGTTGTCGTCCCACAGCACGTGGTAGTGCGAAGGCCGACTTGTTCCCTGACACATCACACGGCATTCGCATGTTGCCACTATCAATCACGGGTCCTAGTCTGACATCAGTATGCCTGCTACAGTATAGCCAGCTCACTTAGTGAGTAAATGGAGTTCATATGATAATTCATTACATTAATGATCCTGGGCCCAAATTTACAGACAGACGATCTTAGGACAATCTTAAGACAATTTTCGGACTTGCGACAATCTTATGACAACTGGCAACTTCACAGAACATTTACAACAATCATAAGACCTATCTTAAGACGACATCGTACGATCGGCTTTTAGGTGTCTTACGACAACTGGCCCAATTTGGATTCACAGATAGGCCTGTTGTCTTAAGATTTATCCCAAGATATGTCACAAGATCATCATACGATATCATAACTTTTGTCTTAAGATAATCTTATGACATATCCTAGAATAAATCTGAAGAAAATATTTGAGAATTTGGGCCCTGGACGTCGGCGACTCCATTCAGCTACCAGTACTGATTACCATGTTCCGCGCACTAGAACCAAACTCGGAGACAGGGCGTTCTCAATCGCTGGTCCGAAAGCGTGGAACAAAAACAACTTACCACAATCAGTCCGCTCTGCCGACAGTCTAGACAGTTTCAAGCAAAAACTAAAATTTTATCTTTTTAACTCATGTTTTAATGTTTGAACTGTTTATGTATGTGTACTCCTGTAATGCCCTTTTTTAGTTTTTCGCTGTAGATAGGTCACTAAACTCCTATTTTATGATTATTATGCTTATGAGTATAATCTCATTTGACACATCTGAGTTTTAACTTGCTGTTTCACATAGATCAGTCGAACAGCCTACACCTCCTTTGAAAATATTTACATCAACGAACTGAAACTTCTTCACTCCCTCAGGAAGAGATAGTTCAGTGCAAAGCCTAAAAAACATAGCATACACCCTCCAGATAGACCAGTCTTGAGCATGGATGGGTGTGTAATTGGAAGAAAATTGATAAATATAATTTTCTGGTTATCTCCGACCCTCCCGGAAGATGGTCAGATACAATGACAACAATGTCATTGGCAGCCCAACAGGTGGAATAGCAAAGCAACCAGAGGGTTAAAGACAATATCATTGGTAGTACTACGGGTGGGGATACCACAGCAACCAAAGGGTTAAAGACAATAATGAACATCCATGTGACAATGTGTGCTATAGCTGCTGGAGTCGGTAACGTATGTTAACGCAGAATGCAATAAGTGATAACATGTCCTAATAAATATTAGCATGTAAACAATTCGTCAACTCAATTCTGTCAATTGTTGACTCCTGTACATCCCTCACTAAGAACTAATAACCTACAGCCATGTGTGTTCTTATAGGCTGGACCATCAGCCTGGAACTCACTTCCGAGCCACTTACAGGTGCGAGACTAAGGGCCGGTTGCATCAATGTCAATTAAAAGTTAAATAACACTTAGCTGCCTATTAAGTAAATACAGAAGCAAAAATCGTTGCATGAAATGTTCAGCGATACTTGTGGACATTCGGCCAATTTATGCCACTTATATTTAAGTGCCACTTAACAGCTCAGTAATAGTTTACTGTAATGATTCGCATGCGAAATAGTCCAAAAGAGTTTTAATTATATCAATCAAACTGAACGTTCTACAGTCAAAATTAGGTTGTTTTGTTTCGATGCAAAATGTACACAAAATACTTACGTCAAGATTACGTCATCAACAGCCCACAAATAGTGCTGCACGGAATAACCTCATTTAAATTCCAATGACAGTTTCATACAACAAAATTAAATTAAGTGGAGTGTTAATAGCAACTTAAAGACCTCTTTACGTGGTACTTAGTGAAATGAAGATTTAACTGACGTTGGTACAACCGGGCCTTAGTCGTTAACCTTAAGGACTCACTAATGACCCGTTTGTTCAAGCAGATAATACACGTAGCACACTGGGGACTTCTTGACTATAATGGGTCATGTAAGATCACCTTTTACTGACAACAGATCCTAACACTCGTAATGCAGGTCTCACCTGTATTCCTGCATGGCTGCACAGGTAGAAGTCGAACTCTGTAGGATGTGTGATACCTGCATCGACAGTTGTGCCTGCAGGGATGTTGCCACTCTTTCCAATCTAAAGAAATACACGTCATCATTTTAATGGATACTTACAAGAAAGCTTTGCACATCATCACCCAAAATCTTACTAATTAAACGTCCAAGGACTGCTGAGTTGTATTGGCTGGATGCCTTTTCTCACACCCAACAAACTGTGTAATAGAACTAAAGGCCAGTCCACACATAATTATAAATCATTTCGGAGACGAATCTTCCCAGGCAATCAGTTGCGCTAGTTCTGACAACATAAAAATTACAAACTAAATGAAACACGCAACCAAGAAATAAAAAAAATTAAATAAAACACAAACCCAGAAACCTAAAATCTAAATAAAACATGCACTCAGAAACCAAAAATAATGTAAATACACACCATATCTGACACTGACAGAAAAATCCAAAGCTACAACTAAGCCCTGGTTCAGTCGCCTCCTACGACATAGTGCGAGGAAATGGAGTGGGTCTATTCTTGGACACAAAACACACATATATATATATATATATACTTACTTACTTATTTTCGCTGGACCCACATGAGGTGAGTGGTTTGGCGATGTTCTTATCCATCAGACGAGTTGGGTAAACTGTCCAAATGACCACATCACACGGTCGTCAGCATTAGTATGGTTAGTATTACGGAGACTGGCATATACCTGGTCACGCTTGTCAGCACAGAACAGTCTAGTATGGTGTCTCTTCTGCACGACGACGAACGTTATTCCCGGCTGATATCCGATCTCGAGTTTCATGCAAGCCTCGCGGATGGCACGCAGCTCGTGGGCGAGGACCGTCGCAAACTGTCCCTCGCTGACGCCATCGCGGTAGTAGATGATGCGCGTCGGTTTGAAGTGTGTCGCACGGTAGAACTGCATCAGAAGGTCACGCACCATCGCCGCCAGCTCCTGAATCACTTCCTGTCTGTGTGGCTGCAGCCGGACTGTTGCCGAGTACCGGCTCGGATGTGCATCCATACTTCCGACCACCTTCAATGCAATACATAAAGGTATTTCACCTTCCTCATCACACACGAAGGTCGAGGTGAACCACACAGGCTTAAGGCCAGTAGCAGTGGCAAGTGTTAGTGACAATCTGTTTTCAAAGCCTTCGACATAGGAGGGCAGTGGCCAGTTCTCTCCCTGGTCGCGTTACCTTCGACCAGTGAACACCCTGTCTGCTCATCACAGCTGAGTTGGCTCAGAGCACCTGAGTCCTGAGGCAGAATTTTACACGAATTAAATTCCATCCTGATCTGGGACTGAACGCAGGGCTTCCCGCATGGTGGTGCAATGCACTATCCGTTAGACAAATGGCACAAGCCTGAGGTCTTCACTTAATCGCTGCTGGACAGATCTAGGCTCACATCTTGCAAATCTGCACTGATGTGGGCTTGCAGAATCAGCTCTCTCCGTGAATGCAGACCACGGACCACACAGTCGACATGCGGCCATTAACAAAACTGGAACGCAGATTGCAATCATTCCATATCCACAATATTAGCAGGTACACGCCTAACTGGCAGGAAACCACAGCGACAATGGTACACGTGAAAACATATCACGTAATACAACTTCTGTGCAGATTTACTGTAACAAAAATATGAATGTCATCAATTTAGCTGGCTTTAAAACGCCTGTCTACAGGCAGAGTTGAACATCCCACCTGACACACAGTTCAGTATGGTGATGAGTCTTACCAGGCACTGCTATTGACAACCCGACTCACAAACACTAACAGTAAACACACAGGAAAACATACGAAAAACCAACATATGAAAAACAAATGACCGACTTATGCAAAAACGTGCAACACACACTATAAAACCTAAGCCTGAACCTCGACCAACGGACTGACATTCACCTGTAAAAATACTGATATGAGACTGCTAAACTTATGATTTGAGTACTATTGCAGTATATCGTTCTGATAATGGTTCCTCTTAGACTTCAGATAATCATAGCCGCTCAGATGTCTACTGGGTGACAGGAAACGCTGGCTTTAAAAGCTCGACGCGTGAAACGTGCAGAGTTTTACTTACCGCAGCTATGGAAGGTTTCGGACAATACTCGATGCCCGGCAGTTGTGTATAGATGTCGCTTCCCAGCAGACCAGACTGCAACTGAGCACCACCATCATTACAAGTTAGTACAATGCAAAATACAATACAACAGCTGGACGATTTTTGATGGCAAGCTAACAACTGTTGTATTCAGTGAAATTCTTGTAAGCAGTTCACAACATCACGCTGACAGACTTCTAGTATACGATCATGCACACACTCTGTCGGGAAAACAGAATGACTCTAGCAACTAATAGCCTGCAGAGGCACAAAAAGTAGCATTTAAGGTTGGCAGAAATGCGCTGTGGTGCTGTATGAGGTTTGGATTGCGTCTGGATATGTTGAAACTTATTAACAGAAACTATGTGTCCCGTTGTGTTTCTACAGAAGTGCATGCGTACATGCATATAATGTGACTGCCAGTGTTATCTATGATTTGTTGTGTGTCAAATCTCATCAGGCTGAGCTTTCTATTTTAGGTGCTGCGGACATTGATATTATTACTGAATCGTTGTATGTGTCGTAGTCCAATTCTTTGTTCATTTGTTTTTTTATTTTTCTTTGTATTTTTCTGTGTACTCATGTACAATTTCATTATAAATAAAAATTGGAGAACTGCAAGTAGATCGTAGGAACTTGGAAAGTTTGAAACAGTCCACATGTGCAGTCACAGAATTAATTACTAAAGTCGTCAATACTGTAGCTTGCAAATAATTAACAGACAAAACAGCCATGCACTCACTGAAGACATAGTCGGTTTGAATCTGTCGCCAGTTGGCGGATGAGTAACGTCAGCTCCCAGGAAGATCACTGGCTCACGGAACACTGCCGGGCTGCAATGACACCCACATACACAGAAATTTCAACTCTGTCTTTAATAGCCGTCAAGTGGTATCGAGTGACTACAGAAATGCCATTCAAAACTACAGTACCTAAACTCTCATACAAAGGTGAATCAGGATTTCAGTTCCTAGACTAGTGTCGTTACCACATATAATGTCTTCAGAGAGATTAAATAATAAATGGGCACCGATGCCACACCAGTGAAATGTTTGCCTCTACTATATACCACACCACATTTCCAGTTTCAATTTTTATGCATAATTTTCGCAATTGTGTAACTTTTCAACAAAAGCAATGACCGTTATAATTATAGCGATTAGTTTTTCTCATCACTTACATGACACCAAATGTCCATACAACTGCTTTACAGCTATGGTTACATTTCAATTAAATGTCTTGGAATCATACGACTA
>Ga0049105_1001713_pt1 | contig 10157 bp, 7 predicted proteins | sample WorMetvaBAHAMAS1_FD_61260 | JGI IMG/M metagenome (GOLD analysis project Ga0049105, IMG submission 61260) | Worm MetaG Olavius vacuus BAHAMAS.1 | ecosystem: Host-associated > Annelida > Digestive system > Unclassified | place: Germany: Marburg | collected 2013-04-09 | reverse complement strand
CCCCCCCCCCCAACTTTTTCCTACAGGGAGAAAGAACTAATAAGGTCAATAAGAGCATACCTACTGAGTGCTTTGCATCATTTGTGACGACGTACCAGCTTCGTGCGCTCGTACTGCCGTCGACTTTCCGCCGAAAGAGAAACGTCAGAATTAATGTCGCCGCAACTGCGGCGGCGCGGCCCTCGAAACTCGCCGGATTTGAATGCGATCAATTACGGCGCGTGGAGAATATTGCCGAAGAAAGTGAACAGTAGCGAACACGCGTCGCTGAGCTGAACGATCTAAATCATCGACTAGAAACGGACTGGGCCAAGCTGCAGGGCTGGATTACGTCGACGTTATTGCGGCAGCCATCATCATTCGTCAACGGCGTACGTCGTCGTGCCGCAGAGCGCGTCAACGCTCAACTGACGGTAAACATTTCGAACGCTGGTTGCAGGACCGTAACTCGGGCCGTTTTGGGTGTTAAACACCCACAAATAAAATGTAAAAATATTTTCGTGAAATTTGATAATAATATACAGTACATTCAGAAACGACCACATTTGCTTCAATTTTTAGATTTCGTTCAACAGAAATAGAACAACATTTGCCGCTACCAGACACATTCCCTGGTCTCCGAATGCACCAAAATACGTTTGAAGCAGAGCCGAGTTATCTGGCCGGCTGGGGCGGCGCAGCGCTGTTTTTGACGAGACTAATGATCGTACGTGACTGAGTTTTTAAAATGATGTTTATGAATTCCGCAAACTTTACGCTAGCGCTCCCCCAAATTAGCTAAATTTTAGTAGCCACTTTGATGCGGGGGGAAGAGGGGAAAGGAAGGGAAGGGACGGAAAAAGGAAAGGAAGGAATGGGACGAAAGGGACGGGAGAATACCTCCTTCCCCGAAATAAATGTCTGTTTTTACGGCCGTGGCAGGTTCTGACCTGACAACGTTACGTCGTGCTAGTAACTCAGTAACTACTTTTTGTCACTGTCATTGACAACGACACGCTGTTAGGCTTATGATAATCTCTTTCTGTGCATTTTATCCGTTTCATGCTAGTATTTTATTTTAAAAGGGCGCTTTATTTTGCGACGTCAAGTGGCAGCTCTGATTAGGTGAGGTGGACATTCATGTACGAATGATAGTTTTGTATTGCTTTTACGATGCTGCCTGGGAAGAAGTCCCATTAACACTAATAGCAAGTCCACTACGAGCTTTCCAATGAGCCCAAGATGAACATCGTACGTTGTCCGTAAGCCACCCAAAGGGGGCTCAAACAAGCAAGTGTCCAAAATTTGCACAATAAGCTACGATAACACCGACACGGCACGAGATATGATGTCGGTCAGTATTAATCACTAATAGGAAGTCGCATACGGGCTTTCGATTGCTACTGACCGCGATAACCTTGAACGGCGTAGTAGCCCTTATTTTGCGTTTTTTCAGCGAATTCGATTGCTTTGCTGGCCAATTACGTCACAGTGGTCGAAGATAGACCTATAATGTCCGAAAAATATTGTCTCCCAGTTCCAGTCTTCCACGTTTGGCCAGAACTAACCCACTTTGCAGCGCGGTCTCTCTGCGATAGCTGAACTACTTGAATTTGTTACAAGTAGCTCAACTATCACTCTCGTGGGCTCCTTAATAGTTTTACTATTTGAGCCACTTTGTGCGCGATTGATTGATTTATTGATTGATTGAGCGTTACTTCTCATGCACAACAGCACAGGAGAGCGTCAAGAAAAGCGCCTCAGAGGCGCGTTTTGATTCGACTGTAGGAGACGAGCAGTAAATGCCAGCGATGATGCAGATGTGACGCCAAGACAAATGCCTTATGCAAACTAGCAACAGACGCAAAATATCAGAAGAGTAGTCGACGTGCGCTAGAAGCTTGTGCACGGGTTTGTAGCGAAATGAAGTCGTGACATTGCAGTGACTGACGTTCCGCGAGGCTGTCCATCAAAGTGGATGATGATGATGATGATGCAGTCGCTGAAACAACGTCGAGTGATGTCAGCAGTTGTGCGAGGACGATCAGTTAATTGTTGCTCGTCACCGAGTTGGTGACGTTGCACGAAGGAACGCACCGACCGTCCACAGAGTCAATTCGACCACTTCAGACGTGGCGCGTGACGTCAGCACGCAGTCGGATACAGCGATGACGTCAGCAGCGCGTGTCAATCAAGCTCTGAACGTCGTCTGTAATCTGTGGATCAACGGAGTGACACAGCTGGCGAGCCGGGTGGGTCCGGCACGGCCCGGCGGCGGGGTTGACGGTGTGTGGTCCCCGATGACTCTCGGTCCGACGGTCAGCTAGACATTGCGGCCGACGAGCGCTTTGGCCTTTGAACTGAGAAGTGATGTCGACGCCCTTGAAGACGCGCGGTCACAGTTTCAGTTACTGTATCCAGTCTCATGAGATGATGGTAGCACTGAGCACTGCTCCTATCCGCCGGTCCGTCAATCAGTCGTGTAGATGCAGCTTTAAAATTTTCATAAATCTCATGATATAAAAAAAAATTCAGAGCCTTTTTAATGTTTTTGTCCAGTGAAATTAACAACGTATAGGCCTAAGTAAATTATAACTGATGATTTATTTATTTATTTCACTTGAAGGAAACTTTAATAAAGTACGAATGCGGCAAGTTTAGGAACGCACACTGAAATGAGAAGACCATACAAGATGGCGCTGAAAATACAAGACGTAAAAATGACGGGACACGAAAATGTACGATATGAAAATGTAGGACATGAAAAATGAACGCTCTGAATAGTGCGAAATGCTTTCACGAGCTGTTCATTTGTGAATGCGCATTTTCGTTAACGATAACGATAATGGTAATTTTCATTATTACCCGGCAGACGCAAACTAATCAGAAGAAAAACATCAGGACCCTAGGTACAAAGCCAATAAACATGGTAGGCCTACACCAAATTACGGCTTTGCGAACTAACACCCGATAAATGCAGAGCAAGAACAATAATTGTTTCGTGCCTTCTATTTTCGTGCCCAGCATTTTCAAGTCCTGCATTTTCATGTCTTGCATTTTCATTCCGCGCGATTTTGATCGTCCGTCCCGCATTTTCCGTCCTGCATTTCAAGGATCGGTAAGCCTATGCATATTCACATACTAGGTAGTAGGTACACCGAAAAAAGTCGTGAAATATATACACTGTGAGGCAAAAAACTGCAACATTTTATTGTTGCAATTACTTTCCAAATATTGCTATATTGGAATAATTAAATAATTATTGGTGTACATGCCCTAATAAATTTGGAACAAAATGACGTCAAAATTGTCAGTTTCCTTTGAAGGATGTCCTTACTGCCTTGTTAATTGCAGCACACGACACGTGTTATGCCTTTTTTTGTCACGTAAGCTTAAACGTCACCATTATCATCTTGAACATTTAAATGAAACATCATAAAGTGTGAAAATATATGGACCAACAACTCAGTGCAATATTAAAAAATATTATCAAATGTTTCGGCTGTCTGCCACTGTCCCTAACTTGTGTCCTCAGCCTAAATCGTCACTGATCAATTATTTCATCAATGGCCATCTGCTGGATGCTTGACCAGCCGTCATTCAGACGTCGCCTCAATTCATCCAGATCTTGCACAGAATGTTAATAGAGCCCTTTCTGTAACACTGCTGAGATTCTGTAATTTACATACTAAAGTCTGGAATGTTATGAAGTCACAGGTTGGGCGCTATAACTGAAGTCCGACGTCTCGCGACAAAGCTGCTTGATGGTTGTGCATGCGTGCACGGTGTTCTGGCCCGCTATACTTTTAAAACTTTAAGCTGGTTCCCCGTCTCTGCTTATATAAAGAATTTGGAATACATGGTGATAGGGAATTTATTGAAGTATATGTGTGCCAAAAAATGTCATAATAGATAAAGTTTTGACAAAGCTATTCCAAAAAAATATCATGGTGCAGCTTTTTGCCTCACATGAGAAAACTTTCGCGAAATACTCATTGAAATTTTTATCGACATTTTTAGTATAATTTCCGCCATGAGAAAATGTGACGAGAATTTGCTTCTGTACGCGTAGAGGTTCTAACACTTTTTGCCATGCGAGAAACTAAAAAAATTGCTCCGAAGTCACTCGAAATGTCGAAATATAGGTCAGTTTTGTGTTGAGCAGCGTCGCAAAGCTCAGACATAAAATGCGCTACGTGTCTTGTTAGTTGTTGTGTTTTTGTGCACGTGTTGAATGTATCTACATTTGCTTCTCGTGGCGTAGTAAACGAACAAATATGTGACTATTGTCTCCGTAAATTGTCAGTGTCATGAATTTCGCATTTCGACGTGTTCACCTGCTGCTTATCTGACTATCGGTCCGGGAAATAAGGGTTGCAGATATCTAAATGTTGTATATGTTTTCCCGTGGCAAACATCGCGCAACTGACGGTGCCAGTTCGAGATCAAGAAGTCAAAAAAATCAGAGGCTACTGCAGGCGATCGGACAATCAAGTGCTCGTCGCGGTTACGCTGATTACATGATCAGAGTAACGCCGGCGGCTGACAGACGCGCTGACGCTCAACATACGCGTAATTGTGTATACGGGTGCCCGGGTACCAGCTGTGCTGGGTATTTCCGTTTGTGATCTCTGTGCAGTAGTACATGTAAGTGTCGAGAATATCACGGGGGAGGCGATTGTAGTTGAGTAAGGTTCAACGTCTCACCGAACACATTATAGGCCATATCGGGGATGGGTTTTTACGGGTCAAATGACCCAACCAACAGTGTCAAAGCACTGAAAGATTATAAGGTCCAAGGACTAGGCTTCAATCCCACCAGGTCCACCCCAACACATATGCAGTATGAGAAAACAAACACAAAATACATAAACATAAACACAGGGGGGGGGGCGGATTTTGTGCACATTTAGCCTAGGGCAGTGGGCGAATTGGCCGAAGGACTTTGCCTTCAGTACTAAGATCAGGGCCAAGGACTAACATCCCTGATAATTTTTTTCTGTATAAAACAGTACGTTAATGATACTGTGTCAGTTCTGTAAGGAAACAAATTTTGTTGATGGTAATTTAATATAATTTTTGTATTTGGACATAAAACGGTAGCAGAACTTGCTGCAGTACATAGGAATGTTAACAAGGACCCGATTCTCAAGGTTAAGAAACTTGACCTCTAAGGCAGGACTTGGACCAAGGACACAAAATTTTTCTTTAAGGACAAGCAAGGACGAAGGCCATAGGCGTAACCGCGATTATCGCTGCATGAAGGGGGCGGGGGTGCACTCATACGTGCAGTCTCACTCACCTTCAGGTTTAGCGTACGACTACTAACGGGGGTTTGGTCAAGGGAGGAGGCTAAGTTCTTCCTTAGAAAAGTGTTGAGGTCTTTTGTCTGAAAATGGCACATTCTGATGTGTTATCGTGCACAATGCGCACAACAGCACGACCTCAAGTCCACAAACTGAGCAAAATGGCGTGGTATTCTCGCTGTGATGGGTGCAGCTGCATCGCCGTCACCTCAGTCACCCCGTCTGGCTACGCTTATGACGAAGGCGGAAGATATGACATACATGAGAACGTGCATAAGCATGGAACATCTTCTAATGTCATTGCGTCAAAGTTATTAGCAGCAGTAGCGATTGGACTAGCTCTGCAGCAGCGTTCCAAAGTCACTGAAGTCGTGACATATTGACGTGTGTTTTACGTGTATTTTTGTTCGTGCTGGGAGGCGCGGCGAGGCCGTAGAAGCTGGTCTGATCGCCTTCTCCTCCCCCCAGCTGCCTTGCTGCCTTATTGTTCACAATTTCTCGGATTAGACCGGCGCTGTTCTACAGGTTTTCGGCGTCGTTGTCGTGTAGTTCTCTTTGTCTCTCTCCTCCTAACGATTTATCGGACATAAATTGGTCGGAAATTTATTGAATTAAGATGCGCGCCGCAAGTGGACGAGACCGCACGGCGACCGGGCGGCCGGCCGTCGACGCCACCTGGTCGCCGCCGACTGCGTCGCCTAATTGCCACGCGGGACCCGACGCTAAACCAACGCTGTCGTGTACGAGCGGGTCGACCGACCGACCAAGGGCTGCCACCGGCCGCTCATATAAGCCAGCTTTCACTGCCAATAGATCAGATCCGGCTGACGGTTTGCTGAGTGTGTGTGCTTACGAGCAGCACTACCAGCGGCAGCGGCAGCAGCAGTCGGCGACGAATGACGTTGAAGATAAATTGACGACGTGGCACGCCCCTCGTGTACGCGCCTCGCAACAGAATCGTCGAAATTAACCTCCGCAGCCGCCATCGCGGTTCTTTATGTAGTTGTTATTGGCGTTAATACAGTTCGCCGTCGATCAAGTCACTCCGAACCATCGCCCGTTCAGTCTCTCAGCTGAGCTGATCATTTCAGTCCACAATGTATACTGGTCGTCCGAAGTCTCACAACTTTCCATGGTGTGTTAATCTGAAAAAAAACAGCTCTTTTAGTGCGGCAGGTCTGGAGTTCCGTTCTCAGAAATTTGTCAGTCATATTTGTAGTACACAGATTACATTGAAGGAGGAGGAAATATGGACTGGAAGTTAGTCTGCTTTGTCTAATAGCTAAGAGAAGAATTATTATCACCTAATTTGTTGTTAGAATTAATGTTTAGGAACTTGACAGACAACAAACATTAATATATCTATCGCCATACTGTGCTATACAACGAGTGAGTAGTTTTAACTGCACATCAGAATATTAAGCCAGTCACAGTCGTATATACACGTGTTGTAAGATGATTATGGATGTGAGTGCAATCGAGGATGAAAATAGACACAAAGGCATAGGTGTAAAATCTCAGCTATTATGCTACAGCACTGCTGCTCGTCGTTTCTCTGTTGCTGCTCCGAGACTTTGGAACTCTCTTCCACTGAACTGTCGAACTGCTCCATCCGTTAACATATTTAAGATCCGCCTTAAGACATTTCTCTTTGATTCGGCATAACCGCACTGTAGCACGTGCCTCTGTACTATTGCGCGATATTAATTGAATGATTGATTGATTGATTGAGTAAAATGTGAATAAGAATTAAGAAACCTCTGCGTTGATCGTCAAATGTTGGCATTTACTGTGTGATGTGATGTGTTGTGGTCGCAGTTCTGCCCGATATGCATATTGATGACAGCTACACGGACTTCATCGGGCTGCCTCACATGGGTCTGTGTGCACAGCAGTATTTTGTCGACAACAATAATAATTGTGTTTTCTCGATCGTGCTTGTAGCTATTCTAGGCTGATATTCTGCTGTACACACATGTACAACAATTACAGTTACTGATACGTTCGAAAGCGCCACAACATTTAGTAATCAGCCCACAACGAGCACTGCGAACGAGTGATGTTGTAGTGAACTGGAACTGAAACTGAAAAGTTGCCGGAACAAAAAACTGAAATAGAACAGAAATTGCTAACAGCATAAAGTTTGAATAGAAAATGAATTTCAAAAAAATGAAATTTTAAGAGATCCTACACAGGAAAACGGCAAGAATTTCGAAGCAGCTTACACGCTGCATTTAAAAAAAATTATTATAATTTATTTTTACCAAACGTGACTCACGTTCACGTTCGGTATATGTTATCGACCGTCCGTCTGTCGTCTGTAACGTTCGTGCGCCCTTTCAGCCGGTTGAAATGTGCGGCAATGTTTCTACGCCGTTTAGTACCTTAGCCATCTGTTGACCTCCCGGTAAAAATTTTACGGAGATCGTCCCGGAAAACTCCTTTATCGAGAGGCGGGGGAGGGGGTAAAACGCAAGAGGGGTAGCCAAATATAGCGATTTTGGACCTGTCCAAGGCTCGGAATCGGTGCAAGATATGAGGTAAGTTACTATGAATCACTAATAGGAAGTCGCATATGAACTTTTGATTGGTACCAAAATCGGTGACTTTGAATGACCTTGAACGGCGTAATGGCCCTTACTTTGCGTTATTTCACTGAATTCTGTGGCTTCCGGGTCTATTACGTAAAAGTGGTTGAAGATACACTGATACTTTCGCGGCATAAATGTAGCCCAAAGAATCTTGTTTTTTAGCGATATATCAGTTATGGCGATATTCGCGGAGGTTACCGAGAACGAGTGCGTTATCCGTAGGCGGTCGCATATGAGCTGCTAAATATTACAATATTACTTACTCAGTATTATTTTCAAATTCAACTGCAAGTCCTATTTTGCCATAATGAAATTTTTGTAAACTCCCGCGCTTCAGTTGAAGCGTATTTTTTATTTTGTATTTACAACGATGTCGTTGTAAATAAAAGTCACATTCGGGTTTCTTATCTCATGTTGAGTTTCTTGCTATTTTTGCTGTGTTGGACATCTATGTGTAAGAAATGTTATAACAGCTTATAAATTAGAGCTAAAATTAAACTAACATAGTACAGTAAAAGAAATGCTATAGAAATTAGCAAGGATATATATGCATCTTTATTTCACCAGATGCAAGCAGTCAAAAAACAAGCAAAAAACAAAGTCGAGAGTAGATGTTAAAGTATGGAAATGAGATTGTAACAGGAAAATCAGTTCTTATCTTTCGTTTCAGTTCTGTCGTTTAACCAATGTTCAGTTTCAGTTTCAATTAACTGAAGTAAGCTTATCGCTGGTGTGAACTAAAGTGATGATCGTGTTCCAAATAGGTGTCGACAGCCAACGGCACTTGTGTCGATGTGTGCGCGGCCCTTGAGACAGAGGCTGGCCAATTGAGCTGAGAGAACCGATGCAGTAGCTAATGGCGATGGTGATGGCGTAGTAAATGCCCGGTGATAAGTGCAGTTTTGCGGCAGCCATCAGTCTGTGTAAAAGCGAACAATACTGGCGTCGTCGTCAGTGAAATCTTTACAATGCACATAACGTGCCGATATCAAGGACGTTATTATGCAACACACTGTATCTGGCCGCCAATGTGTCGATTGGTAAATATCACACCTGTTTGCGCTGTAGGCATAGACTAGTTTTGACAGATTCAGTGGACTGCATGGATAATAGTCATCAAGTAGTGCAGGCACAGGATTTCAGATTTGCCGTCGTCTTTTATGCGATAATAAACAGTATTGCAAGATAAACGACGTATACGACATAACAGCGATGTCATTACTAATAGTAATACTAAATTACCAATCTGTACTCTGTAAAAACGTGGCATTTTTCTTATCGTGATAACTTGACCAACTTCACACGAATTTAAAGAATCATCTGCACCAAGAATATTATAGTAGGCTACGCAGGGTTACGGTTTGTTTGTTGGTTAGTGTGTCTGTCAACAGGCATGTTCAAAGAGTACTCCGTCGCGTGTATGTATGTATAATTTTATTGTATAGTTGCAACTTTCTGTCAACTTGATAATTAAACGACTAATTGATTGATTGATTGATTGATTGAAGGTATGTCAGCGGCCATCATTTTAGGCGTTGCCATGGTTACCGTTGTCTACGTTGCGGCCATCATGGTCTGTTTCCTGTACATTCGCAGGTGCGTTCGACTTACAGCTATGTATTTATTTATTTATTCATTACGCCACAGAGGCAGCACACATTGCACTACAAACATACAAAATATGTATACATGTATATGCGTTAAGTGAACTGTCGAAACTTACGAGGACTCCAGTTTCGTTTCTCCAGGATTTATCAGCCTCGCAAGATCACCGAATGCATCAAAGGCATCTGCAGCTTGTTGTTGTGGCATCCTTGAAATGCAAATGGCATTAGTCTTAACCCGTATAATATGACATCTGTTTTGTTGCGTAAAATGTTTTATTTAACGTGCGCATTTTTTTCGGTAATGTGATTGTCTTTATTGATAACGTGATAGCTAGACGACCTTATCGAAACTAGTCGTACTCTATCCATGACGTTCTAAGCGTTATTCATAGAGATTTTATCATTTGTGGATGTCTTTCACACTTGCGGGTTGGCGGGAGTGATAAGTCTCCGTGCCAGGCAGCCATCTGTTTCTATAAGATGAAATAAGTTATCTAGCGAGTAGAGCTGACATCGTTAGCAGTCTGTAAGGAAGAAAGTGTTAGGCGTAAGTACGGCTGTTGTAGATGGTGCAAGTTGTTGTCTGGGGGTGCATCGGCCGCACTGCGTCGCAAGCCTGAGCTCGCCGCTGAAGATGTGTTGCCTGCGTCACCGCCGTGCACTCTGACGACGCC
>Ga0049105_1001712_pt1 | contig 10158 bp, 8 predicted proteins | sample WorMetvaBAHAMAS1_FD_61260 | JGI IMG/M metagenome (GOLD analysis project Ga0049105, IMG submission 61260) | Worm MetaG Olavius vacuus BAHAMAS.1 | ecosystem: Host-associated > Annelida > Digestive system > Unclassified | place: Germany: Marburg | collected 2013-04-09 | reverse complement strand
GGACGATTAGTCCGCTAAATCCATTGGCTGCTGAACAGGAACGTCAAGTTTTGGCGAGTGTGACATCGCAGATCTTCAACAGTGGTGCAGCCGCACCAGGTGAGATACCAGGTGAGATAATGGACAGCTCGGAAATGTCTTCGTTCAAGGTAACCTAGGGTCAAAATTCATAGCGCCAATCGAAAGCCCATTCAGTTTGGTACTTGCCCGTACATGGATAGTTGTACCCACTTTGTGGGTTTGAAACGTAAACTGTCCGGTATTGTTGCCGATCAATGGGAAATTACCATTACCGTGACGTAAAAACGTTTTTCTAAAAAGCAGTTTTTCCAGCCCTGAAATCACTGCTCCCTGTTCATTTGCATTGGATGTAGGTTGCTGGATCCGAACGCCCGACGTCCGAGGATCGAATACAGTCGATCACAGCGTCACCGATCTGGACGCATGTCAACTGCTTTGTATCAAGGACGACACGTGCGTTGCTATTGACTGGCGGCCGAGTACTTCTGCAACTAACTGCCTCACCATGACATCGACCACTACGTCGCCAGTTGCAGGAACACCTGGAGTCATCACTCACTACGAACTTAATCAAGCTCTTTGTCCGAGTTAGTATCGTTTCTGCTTTACATACTTTGGCAGTGGCCGCAGTGGCGCCACCGCATAGCCTGTTATTATTAAGCTACGGATTATATTGTGCTGCCACCTTGCGAATGCATTTAAACTACAGACCAAATACTCCGTTGTTGCGCAAAATGTGTGTCTAACAGCATGGGATGGATCGGCGGCAACCGCTCGGCCCTAGAAGGGTTGGCCGGTGACACCTTCCCCAGGCAAAAGTATACCCTATCCCTCCCGTAAATTTTGATTTGATTTGATTTGAAAAGTGTAAAAAATGGCATCGATTTTCGATCGCAGTGTAGCCACTTTCGACGCTTGAGCACTGGGTCTGTAGTTTAAATGCATTCACAAGGTGGCAGCACGATACAGTCCGTAGACCGTTGAATGGGCTTTAAGCTGGCCTCTGCTACGCCGTCGACCAGCAACAGCAAGAGGTATATCAGAGGCTTGGTCCTGTCTTGAGCCTAACTGATAAATTAACTGAGATTTAGCCTGTCCTCCTTTAATTTTACAGGGCTTACAAAGTCCGAAATCTGGCGTCGACTTTCAACCGCAGTCGTCTTTAAGTTTAAGGCGCTCTGGTTTAATAGCCTAATACAACATTATTTTCTAATACATATGTTGCGTTGGGGACGCCGATGCTTGGGTTATGTCCTCCCCAAAAGCATTTCAACTGTGATATTTTAGCGCCCAGATAATGATTGTACATTAGGCCTATAATTATGTTTGCTAATGCAGGACATCCACGTGGATGGGTGTACGTGCCGAGCGTCCAGAAGTACTATCGTCCAGTCCGTGAGCTCACAACGTGGACGACGGCAAAAACTCGTTGTAGCGCGTTTGGTTCGAGGTCTCGTCTTGTCGACATTAACAACGCCGCAGAGAGCGAAGCCCTCAAGGCGTTCATCGACACCTTCGACCGTAAGTGCAGGGACGTAAGGATTTTTTAGCGAACGTGAACGTATATGTCATCGTCCGTCCGTCTGTCGTCTGTCTGTCTCTCTGTCGTCTGTCTGTAGCGTTCGTGCGCCTTACTCAGGCGATTGAAAGTTTCAGCAATGTCCCTACGCCATTTGGTACCTTGGTCATCTACGACTTTTCGATAAAAAATTTTACGGATATCCTCCCTGGGGGACCCCTCCGTCGGGGGGGGGGGGTTAAACCAAAGAGGGTTAGCCAAATATAGCGATTTTGGACCTTTCCAAGGCTATAATCTCGGAAACGGTGGTAAGGAGGTAAGTTACCATTAATAGATAATAGGAAGTCGTATTATGAGCTTTCGATTGGTACCAAACTCGGTGACCTTGAATGACCTTGAACGGCGTAATAGCCCTAACCTCTGTGTAATTTCACCGAATTTGGTAGCTTTCAGGACGTATTACGTAAAAGTGGTTGAAGATACACCGATACTCTCTGCGGCAGAAATGTAGGCCAAAGAATCTAGTTTTAGCGATATATCATTTACGGTGATATTGGCAGGGGATCACCCCTAGCGAGAGCATTAAAGTGAGGCACTACCCTCTCGCCAGCGAAAATTTGACCGTAACTCGCAAACGGTGCAAGATAGGAGGTAAGTTACTATTAATCACTAATATGAAATCGTACATGCGCTTTCGATTGGTACTAAAATTGGTGACCTTGAATGACCTTGAACGGCGTAATGGCTCTTACTTTGCGTTATTTCAACGAATTTGGTAAACCTGTGTTCCAACTCATAAACCGCTTCCTCGAGCATTGAACTTATTGATCAAAAGTTGACTTCTATAACACATAGAGCGGTGATGTTAGTGTGCGTAACTAAATTCACGCATTCGTGGGCTGAGTGAATTTTACCGTTACTTACTTGTAATTTAGCGTTTAAGTTTCGCTTTACCGTTGTGATGGTTTCTTCTTGTGATGCTTGGCATCCGGTTTACAGTAAACATCGTGTGGCCTATGTTTGTGCCAGAATTTATGTGCGATATAGAGTCTATTGTACTTGTAGTACGTGTAGGATGGATATCGTCGTAAAACAGTTCACGTTCGCTCTCTCATATCTTGATGAGCTTCTTGTTATTGAAGGGGACGTTTGTCTTGTCTCGTCTCAGAACGGCCACACGGTTTGCACGTCCTGTCTCACACACCAAAAATATTGCTCCTTTATTAATTACGCCTTAAATCGTTACCAGGCTCCATCCTGTAACAGCGGGCTCGACCCTTCTTTTATTTCGGTTAAGGTTTATTGTGTTGTTAACATGTTTAAAATCTTTTCTTGTTTTATCAAGTTGTTCGGCTTTTAGGCCGCAAGAGTGTCAATAAATACTTGTACTTGTACTTGTACAACATCGTGCCTGGTCAAAGATAACCGCTTGCCTAATGTTATTTGACCTAAAATAAACACAACTTTTGTTGCTGTTGCAGATTGGTGGGCGGCTGTCTGCATCGAGTCGCCCACATCCACTCCGCGTTATCACGGCTACTGGACAAGCGGTCAGCGCTCCGCCGACGACTGTACTTCCAACTGGGCCTGGAAAACATATACCGGACTTAGTACAGCCTTCAGCTATACGGCCTGGAAGCCGAATGAGCCGGATTGCCAGGGCAACGAGGAGAAATGCGTAGGCCTTTCACCGAGCAGATCGGCCAGTTACAGCCAGTGGTGGGAGGATGTCAGATGCGGCAGGCAATTATGCCCGCTTTGCGAACTTGATCTTTCGTAAGAACATAAATCCAGCGACAGTGGCCACTGCTAGATGGGTACGCCCCGGTTTGAAACTAAAAACTACTGGCTATCATTAAACTTAGAGCAAACAAGACGTTCATTACAGCTTAAGCCATAAATGTACTCTGTTTCTTTATGCGGTTTAATTACAATAAAAACAAAATAAAAAGCAAAAAAACATAAACTTTTGGAACATCTAGCAACTGTAAGGAATTATTCATTTCTTACAATTTGATTTTGATTTGACTGCAGATCCGTTTTGTGGTCGAAATTTACGACAATGAAAGGAGTACATGGTACGTCGTACCCTACACTTCTAAGAGTGAGGTACTATTGCCGAAACTTGACATTATTTTCATGCGATGATATAAATAACGCCATAGCTATAGTGGCATTGTAGATTTCACTATTTTCGACCGACTATGCTTGGATTTCGTCAATCTAAATGTATAACTTATTATCATTGTCCGATTTGCGGCGATTTTCCTCGATTCATTTCGCAAATAGATTCGAATTGTATTGATTCGAAAAAAATCGGATTCGCTCTCCTTACACAAACAATATGCACAATTTTCTGAATTATTTTCTGGAGTTTGCTTAGCACCATAGCCTACTGGAGAGAAGGCATGTTGTCCTACCAAGACTCCAACATAGCGGGCCAACCCCCACTCAGTAACCCCTAGCTACTCTTTGCAAATCCATAATTTTGATACATTCGATAATCGTTTGTGTGCTTGTGAATTTGTGAACATTAACATTCTGAACGAATTTTAATGAAATTGTACTGAATATTAAGTCGTGCATAGGAGAAACATTTACTATGTACTGAACACTGAACTATGTGCATTTTAGCTAGTTTCTTTACTGTAATTTGTGACATTAACGTTTTGACGAATTTTAATGAAATTGTACTGAATATTTCATTGTGTATGAAAAAAACAATGAGCGTAACTACTGTATTTAGCTTAGTTTTTAACGTTTATGAACTTAATTTGTGGCTATGCATCCTTCACGCGGAGTACACTTATGCCGATCAGGCCTAAATGACAGACATAATCCAAATGCTATAGTCCTTTATATGTTTATTCGTTACAGAGACAGATAGCACAAACAGACAAAAAGAAAGACGTGATACACACGGTAAACAGTCAAGAAGACAGACAGGAACTGCAGTAAACAATGATAATAACAAAAATGTCATATGAACAATCGTTAAAAATTCTATCATCATCATCATCATCCACGAATTTCATCGCGACGCAAGTCTTGAAACAAAACTTCAGGGCCGCTATAAAATTCACCGAGTCAGTGATATGTCAACTTAACCGGAACTAGCCCTACAACATTACTAAGCGCATGAAACTTAAAATTTCTATCGATGCATAAAATAGCGAACACAAATTCAACTGTTCTACCACACAGCATATTTTAACTGTATAACTACTGGGACAAACGTCCCAAAGTATTGGGACATATGTCCCAGTAGTAGTAGTATTTGTCTTAGTGGTAGCATACGTCTAAAGGAATAGGAGGGGAAAAGAAGGAAGACGGTCAAGGAAAGACCTTGTCTCAGCAGTGAAAATCTACTAAAATATGCACTGTTCTAACTCGGTGATGATGGCGATGTTGAAATCATTTCATGGGCTCCCCCGCTTCGTACTCTAACTGTCAGAGCCAGTTGAATATCTGAGGAGATCGTTCGGACGAGATTGTATTCCTGGAGATCCATTTAGATCTCTCCATGTTCCTAATGTTTTAATGTTCTGCATTTTAAGCACATTTGGGCTATATTTGAAAGATAACAAGGACATCTTGCTATTCGTATACAGAAACATGGGTGCGGAGTCCTTATTTTTGCAGGGATTCCGACTCCGTCTCAGGGATTGGACAATTGTGAACTCTGGACTCAGTCTCCGACTCAGGACTCTGGTTCTAAAAACCTGAACTTCAACTCCGGGTCCAAAATCAGACTCGAACTTGCTGCGTGACATACTGAATGCGTGCAATAGTGTATAATAGGTGCACAATAGTGCACAAGCGTGCACAACAGTGCACAAGCATACAAAGTGGCGTCGGCATAATGACAGGACACGCTTGAGGTAGCACGGCGGACAAAAACACCGACCGAAACCGTGTAGTACTAGGCTCAATGTACAATCAAGCAGTTGTACACGCCCGCAGTGAGAGTCTCTCTCACAAGCGAGACTGCCACTTCGACTCCACATCACCGCATAGAAGACCAACTTGTACTTTACTGACCAGACTGTCAGAAATGAGCGATTAACATGTCAGCAAGGTCTAGGCAATTCACCAATTTGTTATTGCTGATTGGTATTATTCGCCATAGAGGCAGAAAGACAGAGACAGATTGAACATACAGACGTGTATACGCAAATGTGGAGGGGAAAACAGTGGAAAAACACACAGTAAATAGCAATTACACAGTGACATAGTTCTCAAAGGCCTGCCAAACACTTTGGACAGCATCACTCTTAGATAAAAACATAGTCCGAAGTACGCAATCACTTTTAAAATTGTCTAAAAAGAACATTAAAAACACATCACATAAAAATACGCCACAACTGTGCCATAAATGTCTATAAAACTTCACTTTATAATGCGGTGTTGATTAATGTTTAAATTGTGCCAAATGACGAAACCGCCAGCTAGGATGCCTTCACTGGGCGCCAGAAAGCATGTTTACGAACCAGTCTGTTCTTGATGTTAGCAGTAACTAACAAAAATAAAACGTGGAGGCTAAAAAGTGGTAACGGGTGTGGTACTAGAGGATCGTCTGGGTGGTCGGAACCATGAAATCTACTCTGCTGCGAATGAGTCTATGAGATTATTGTTATTACCTGAAATGACGTCAACGAGCAAGCCAGCATCTATGGTATTTAATTCATATTGCGTGACTGCAGAAGGTGTACAGGGATACAGGTGTCATCCGCGAGGGCTACGATATCAGGTTTGCTCAGTTTTGAAATTATAGATCCCACGGTTGCTTTTATTGGGCCTACGCATCAAAATATGCCATTTTCAGACAAAAAGAACTAGATTTCTTTTCTGAGAAAAGACTTATGCCCCTTTCTAGAAAATTTTTGAGTTCTTTGCAGACCCCCTTTGGCACCCCAAACCTGAAAACGAAACTGCACCCACGAGTGAAAATCCTGATCGCCTATGTTTTTATGTTAAACTGCTCTGTACTTAATGTCTTATTCCACATTTGCGTATATGCGTCTGTATGTTCAATAAAGCTACTGTACTTACTTACTTACTTACTTACTTACATGTATGAGTTTATTACATTATTACAACCATGTTTGCGCTCAGTGAAATGGGCGTTGCGAGCGCCAATGTTTACATGATGACGTCACGCAAGCGCCACCTATCGGCCATTCACTGCACGAGGTCATGTTTTATAAACCTTCAGGGCGGCTCAGTCAGCAGTGCGGAACGCGAGCTCTAATAGTGACAAGCCGGTTCGGGCGAGGTCTGGCCAGTGATGGGCAAAGGCTAACAAGGAGTTGCTATCTGATATACCAACTAATTTTAGTTACATATAAAGTTTGAGTAGATGTTTACGTTAATTTGCCGTAAACAGACATTAACACAGACAAACGTACGATAGACACACATGATAAAAAGTTTGATTCATAGACAGGCAAATAGAAATAAATCAAAAGAAAAGGCGGCAATTGCGATGTAGGCCAATATTGCAACTTGAAAACCGCCCAACGCCCGTAAACTGATATCACAGAATAACACGTTAGTGCGTACCACGTTAGTGCGTACACTGTTGACCTCCAGTCAATGAGAGATAGCGATTTTCGGCCACCGGGGGTCCGGAACCCCTGAACCGACCGAGTTGAAATTTTACATGAATGATTAGGTTCAGCACATGACCCCACGAGCCAAAATTGAGGCACGCCACTTTAGGGGCATAGGGTGGAGATAGGGGTGAATTTGCTACATCGCGTACTTTTTACTGCACTGCATGGAATTCAGACGCGGTCCAGCGATGAGAATTCTGTCTGTCTGTCTGTCTGTCCGTCTGACAAACGCGTAACTTGTGACAAAATGGAGGAAAGATCTGTCCAGATTTCTGTACCATACGAAAAATCGTTCAGCCTAGTTTTCTGAAAATACGAATGGTTGGTGGCGAGCGACCACTTCTACGTGAAATTTTGGGTCAATCGTCCCCGTTGGAGCGTGATCGTCGATTTTCAACAGATATTCGCTCGTAGCGTCTGAGCCGTAACAACTAGCGAAAAAAAAACTTCAATTAATACTAATAGGAAGTCCACCACGCACTTTCTAGTGAGCCTAAGATGATAATCGTACGTTGCCCCTTAGCCCCCTAAGGGGGCTTCAAAACGCAAAACGGCCGTTTTCCGTGTAAAGTTGTACTTTGCTTGAAGGAAGTCTGCTAAAAAGTTTCTTTGTGTGAAAACTGTCAGCGACAAAGTTGTAAGGCATTCATTGACCTAACTATCCGTGCAAAATGTTTTGTGGGGACGTTCCCTCTGCCTGAACTTTTTGGGTCAAACTGACCGCGTTAAAGCGAAATCGCCAATTTTCGATCTATTTTCGCCCGTATAGCGCCTCAGCCGTAACATCTAACAAACAAGTTCAATTAACACTAATAGGGAGTCCACTACTCGCTTCTAATGAGCCCAAGATGAACCTAAGCCCCGACGGGGGGGGGGGGCTAAAAAACGCAAAGTGTCCAAAATTTGAACAACAAGCTGCGATATGACTCCGAAACGGTACGAGATAGGATGTCAGTTACTATTAATCACTAATAGGAAGTCGCATATGGTCTTTCGATTGGTACCGACCTCGATGACCTTGAATGACATTGAACGGCGCAATAACTCTTATTTTGCGTTTTTCACCCAATTCGATAGCTTTGCAGGCCGATTATGTCACAGCGGTTGAAAATAAACCTATAATGTCCGTAAAATATTGACTGCCATTTCTAGTCTTCCACTTTTGGCCATAACTAACCCACCCTGCAGCGAGGTCTCTCTGCGATAGCTGAGCTACTTGTTTTTAGTTCTTTGGGAGCAGTTGGGGGTCGAAATGCTCAAGTGAAGGTTTTAAGATCAACCTATGTCCAAAACCTTGGTATAATTTTGACGATGGGTCACATACGCGGGCTGGGAGTCACAACACATTTTCCTCGGCTAGATTTTCTTTCAGATTTGGTGGACACTGCACAGAACTAACAAATTTGGGGACGACGTTGGCATCATATTGGCTCCCCGGTTTATTTTAGGTTTCCGATAAGTTGGTTCGTTTGTAAGGTTATTCGAGGCTAAATTTCGCACTCCTTTAACCTCTCTCTGCAAAAATTACGACAGTGATGGGCGAACTGTCTTCGTTCAACCGAAGATCAATCATCGATTCGCCAGGTGGATGTATTAGGTTTCCGACACATTGCTCCATTTCGAAATCCGAGAGCGTCAAAGGCGTCTTGAGATCAAAAATCGAGGTTAAATTTCGGCCTTTTGCCCCGTGTAAAAATTAGGGGGTAAATGGACGAAACGTCTGAGTGAATTTATCGTGCCACACCTGGGACTCAGCCACTCACATGCATTGACGGGGCGGGGGCTCTCGACCGTCTAGGAGATTACAGTATGGATGGCGAAACGTTCAGCGGTAAAACATAAAGGCTTTCCGAGATACGACGGGCGGCCTTAATTAGTTTAAACTAAATAGTATAACTAAAGTTATTTAGATTGCAAATTGGGAGAAGCTCATGTTTATGCGAGCCGAAGTAGATTTGAAGATGTATTAGATATTCTATAATTTCGGATCCTAGTGACAAGTTTAAATTATTCGCATCTCCTACCTTCCAAATTGTGCATCTGAAAACCCTTCAAGATATTCTTTCATCCGTAGCCTGTCGGCGTTGCAGAACTGATTACCGATGATAGTTAACACAGAAGAGTTGAAATTTAAAAAATAATAACTAATTGCTCAGTTAACCTCCTCTTTAAAGACATATTAATTAAACATTTACTAAACGTTTAACTAAATTTTTAGTTCGAAAAAGTTTTAAGTTTAACTAAAATATTTCAGTTAGTTGCCCAACACTGGATCACTGGGCCTGGTATAAGCGCTAGCACGCACGCAATAGGCTACGCATTGACAATCGTGAGCGGAGAAGTGACAAGGAGCGGTTAGGCTTGTAAGGTACAAGTATCTTTGTTCACATTTTACAATATAACAAGGAGCTCGACTACCGCACAGATAGTGTGTGTCGAATTGGGTCAAAATAATGGCCGTTCAAGGTCATCTAAGGTCACCGATTTTGGTACCAATCGAAATCTCATATGCAACTTCCTATTAATGAATAATACTAGCTTACATCGTATTGCATCGTTTTTTGGTTACAGCGGAGTAACATATTGGTCAAATTATTGCTTTTGACAGGGGAGTGTTCCTCTTTAAATCACTCGTTCGGAATGAATCCTTAAATTCACGAGCACAAAATTCAGTGCCAAGAAACTATAGACATCGCCCTATCGTGTAATGCTAATGTATTTCGACATCCTAAACCATTTAGACATGGGTCACTATATTGTGGAGGACGGACAGACGGACAGAGTAGCCTTTAGCAATATAGCGCCGCCATAACGACGCGCGATAATTGCAATTGTCTAGTCGTGAAAATAAAGTAAACTTTATCCTTTCATATTTAAACATAAATAAGTGTCTATCGTACATGTTTTTCTTTAAAATACCAAAGTATGTAATTCCCCGACAAATATAATAGAATTTTCCTTCCTCAGAGCCCACTGCAGGCGAGATATTCCATCCAAAGTTTT
>Ga0049105_1001711_pt1 | contig 10160 bp, 5 predicted proteins | sample WorMetvaBAHAMAS1_FD_61260 | JGI IMG/M metagenome (GOLD analysis project Ga0049105, IMG submission 61260) | Worm MetaG Olavius vacuus BAHAMAS.1 | ecosystem: Host-associated > Annelida > Digestive system > Unclassified | place: Germany: Marburg | collected 2013-04-09 | reverse complement strand
CTCTCCTTCCTTACTTTCAACTCCTCTCCTTCCTTCCCCTACGTTCGCTTGCTTTCTTTCCGTCACGAAGCTATTGAGCAAACATCCTCTCCTTCCTTACTTTCAACTCCTCTCCTTCCTTCCCCTACGTTCGCTTGCTTTCTTTCCGTCACGAAGCTGTTGAGCAAACATCCTCTCCTTCCTTACTTTCAACTCCCCTCCTTCCTTCCCCTACGTTCGCTTGCTTTCTTTCCGTCCTCTGTTAGCTAGTCAGCTGCGAAGCGGCTTCTGCCTCCCCTCCCCGTTGGGCCATTCAGCAGCCCACCTCATGGCTAGGGGATGTGGGTAGTGCTTAAGCTTCCCCAACAGTTCCAGGCAGAGCATGGCCACCAAAGGCATTTTGATGCATTTTAGTACACAGTTTCCACATGTGACTGATGATGCTGATCACAGCTTGTTTGGCAGTTAGAAGCCTGTTGGAATTATATAGGGAGAAGCATATTCCAAACATCATTTTGTTTTCGGAGGGGACAAACTTATTGGTGTCCCAACCAGTCTAAACATTGAAGGGCACGTATCCCCCCGTCACTAATGGATTAATGCCCATATATTTCTTCTGTTTAAAGAAACATCTTAACAATTTTTACTTCCGTACCCTTTCGTTACTGTGGTGTCCCCACCCATGGTACTGCCAATTAGGGATTACAGTTTGGTACAGTAAATTTCTGAGAACTTTGCCAGCTATTTCATTAAATTCCATCAGCAAATCTCTGTTAATTCTGTGATAGATAGTCGACTAAACGAAAATCAACTCTGCTGTTTAGAATATCCAGTATATTGTTATTTGTTAGCAGTAAGTCACACCACATACGTCCTCCCAGATGGCAATCTAGAAAGCAGTCAACTACCGTAATAATTATTAGTTAATAAATATAATAAATACAGGTCGAAGTAACCCCGGGAGGCTAAATTAACTGCAGTTTACACAACGCCAAAATGACGACTCACGTTGTCAGCTTGTGTGATGCAGTCTTACACCACTGACGTAGACAGTTCAGTGCAGTCTGTGAACCTCCTTTAGGCATTTGATCATCTCACACTTGGAGCATGACCTGAGCTGCACTGTGCTTATTTGGTTGTAATATCCAAGTGATGCTGGTTGGAGTGCCAGGTAAGAGAATTGGCAACATTCAGCGCATCTCTTGAGAAAAACACGGCTGCAAGAAGATGACCTTCAGTGAAATTACGCAAGCAGCTGTTAGAGTGTGAGAGTGACATTCATGTGTGTGCTGTTTAGACGTGCAACTGTTGAGGAAATCATTTCTAGGATAAATGTATCGTCGTCGTCGTCGTCGTCCAAAATATGTGAGTTGTACTGCTGCATTTTCAGTGTTAATGCTTGATTCTATGTCCTGTAGTCATGCTGTTATTTGTGTCTGGCATTTTCGCAAAGTCGTGATAAATGTCAACAGTCAGCAAGTTATTTAGGATAGATGTGTGCTGTGCATAGTAACTACTTCTAGTGAGCACAGAAAGAATGCGTGCAACTAGTGATTATTATTATTCTTATTAAATCTGAACGTCATGACAACATTATAGTCTAAACGACTTCAAGGTTGTAAACTGAGTCACAAAGCTATTGAGCAAACATCCTCTCCTGCCTTACTTTCCTCTCCCCTCCTTCCTTCCCCTACGTTGGCTTGCTTTCTTTCCGTCCCCGTTAGCTAGTCAGCTGGTGTGGGCCAGTCACAAATGGGCCGGGACCAGTTCAGGAACGTCAGTAATTTGGACCTGGTCAAACTGAACCGAATCAGGGACTCGATATGTGCCTGCATTCAATTGTTATTTGCTAACTTTTTGATTTTGACGCTGACAGTGTTGCATATATGCACTTACCATTCAACGACGTTAAGATATTCACCCAATACTTGCAGTAACGTCACATGCTTTCTTTTCTTGGAGCCGTTGCTAAGTGTGGTTTATATGAAATAAACAAAAACAACAGGGCAAATGCTACCCGTGGATCGAGTCCTGTCCGAACATGATCCCAGACTGAACCGAAGCGATGTTGGACCGGGGAGGTCCACGACCACGACCTTGACCGGTACTAACACTACTTGCAACAGATGAACTTGGAAAATTGCGGTATTAATTTTTGGAGTTCAGTGAAAATTGCTTATATTATGACTGATGACAGTTTGGCTCGGTGTCAATGCGTTGGGCACAGTTAGTATTTGCTGTATTTTGAGCATGGTTGTTGCTGCAATGGGTAATGCATTCTGGCAGTTCCTTCATTGGTGGGCATAACGAGTAGCACTGAAAGCTGGGGAATAAGCAGGTTTACAGCCTATTGCTTCTAATCAGCCATTTTTGTGATCGTTCAGTATTAGCTGATGTCCAGCTGAGGGCTGAAGAAACTGAGATCGGCTCCACCACACGACTCCATGTCGATTACCTCACGTGCTTTGACAACGTAGCTTGGGCATCAGAGGACAAGATGACTTTTGTATATTGTTTCAGCAGTTTGCTGAGGTTTACTTTGATAGCATTAGGCACTACTGGCCGACAAAGTTAAACCAAAAAATAGCCATATAACACATAAATGTTGTAATTTTAAAGTCATCATTGTCAGTTTTTTGCATTAAAATGCTGGGTAAAAGATCTCTATATTCCTATAGTACAGTATTGTATCAAATAGGCAACAGAGTATTTTACTTTTGTTCTAGCATTGTTGCTGCACTGTTAAGTGAGTAAGTAAGTAAGTGTTTTTCTAAGGTGCCACGTATAAGAAGTCAGAGCACTGGAGATCAGCCATGAATAATGTAACTCTGTTTTTGTTGCAGTATGAATTTTTGTGGAAGATATTAAAATGATACCATTGCAATTTCAGTGGTCTTAAGTTACATTCGTTCATGCCATAATCATAGCGGGAATTAAATAACAGTTTGTTTATTTGTGATATGGCAGTGCAGGATTGACTCGGTGAGTGTTTGCCTTGAAACTGCGGCATTTCAGTCTAGGTATGCTGCTGTTTTTTAAAGTAAAATAGTACGTACATTACCATTCTGCAATAATGATTTGTATATTCTGAAATTTAAAATGTAGAGCTTGTTGATGATGATAGGTACAAGCAATGATATTAGGCAGATGTAGCCGAGTGGTTGATGTGATAGAATCTCTTCCAGGTAATGTGGGTTCAGTTTGCACGTGGACAATTACAAGTCGTGGACATCTGGTGGCATTGTTGAATAGTAATTCCACCTTACAGCTGCGAAGGTGCAAAGCTTTAAACTAGAGTTCGGCCGATTCGCACATCGGACATTGAAAATCGGTAACATCGGAGCTAAACTGAACATCGAAAAATCGGTAGCATCAGTGCGCCGATACCGATGTTGGAAAAAAATAAATGTGAAAGCCTGCAGCGTAGTTTTCATGTTAATTACGCTAAAACAGCATAGTTTCATCGTACAAACTCACATTTAAAATCAACAAACATTTCGCCATTAAAAACAACAGTCGTGTATACTGTACCAGCTCCGTGATCCCAAGTAAGTATGTAGTATTTCGGGCGCAGGCATGTGATAGCCGACATAAAATTCTGTTACAGTTTTATTCCACCAGTAATTGTTTACGCATGGCTCCAACCGGTTTTTACCGCGCTGCATGGAACGGGTGTGAAGCGGCGTCGGCCTGGCTAAGTGCAAAGTGCAAATCGGTCGTCCAGGGCAGCACGCAGATCAGGCTTGAAGTCGGCGATGGTCGGCAAGTCGTTCGTGCACGCAGCCAGTTCGTGCGTCACAAGCGGGGGGGATGGATGATCCGTGGTTGCGACTATTATATACAAGTCTGGAATTAATTAGAAGCAGTCGAGTGCTTGCAGCGGGAAGTGCACATAATGCCTGTGGTCACTTTTCGAAGCGTTTCGTCTCATTTGAAAGTTTATCCTGACCGGCGTATGCGGGCAGTGCGACTCTCGTAAAGACTGCAGGGGTTTCAAATTGACAGACTTCTAAGCGGCGCTGGCTAGGCTAGTCACTTAACAGGCGTGGCGCTTACTGTATGCTAGCTTCGTGGGATGGAAGGAGAGGGAGATAGCACAGCAGTCAGCTTGATAAAGTTGTTAGTAACAGTGGCAGTGCGCTTTTAGTAGCCTACGCTAGGTGGGGGGTGGCGTGTTTACATGACCCGTGCCAGCAGCGGCAGCTGGTCAAAGGCTTAAAGCGCTTGCGCTTCACGCCGTGAACAATAGAAAGCTTGTAACAGCAGAGTTTACTGCCGCCACCAGACGAAGCTGAAACAATCTGTCGATCATCTGCTTGCGAAATCGATCAGCGCTTTTAAATTCAAACATCGATTAATTGAAGCTCGTTTAACATCCCTAGTTCAGTTATGGCAGCGTCTCTAACAAGTGAACATTACATTAAGTTACCGGACGCTATATGTGACTGCTGACTTACTAGGCCTAGTTAGTTGTTGACACTGCTGGTCGTGGACGGCATCATTTACTTACTTATTATTTTCTATTGTGCATCTCGCGGTGGGCGTGTCTTATGTTTACTTGATCGTTTTATACCGATATATACTGTAAGTACAGATGAAAAAACACGGTATGTTGATTATGCATTTAATAGTTACTTCACTCGAAAAATAAAACAAAACACACAATACTCAGCCACAAAAATGTACCAAAGTTCACAGCGGTAAACATCGGAATCGGACATCGGAACATCGAACATCGGAAATTTCACGTGAATCGCCGAAATCTACTTTAAACAGGGATCACAAGATGTTAAACAGGATCTTTTTTGTTCTTCTTGGCCTATGCAATATAGTGAAGAGTGGTATTTGTTGTCAAAATGTCTGTCCATCCGTCTGTCTGTCGCACTCAAAATACACTTCACACCTTATGATAGAAAGGGTTGTTCCTAGTCTTTTTTTTTAAATTTTGCAATACTGAATTTAGCGGTTCATCCAACAAGTGTGTGAAAGAAAGGCGGCCCCTGCCGACAGCGAAAATTGGAAATGGTGCAAGACTGGAGGTAAATCACTGTTGTTGACACAGGCAGTCACATTGCTACTGAAATTGGGTGACACTGAATGGTGTAATGGCCGTTATTTTGCGTTATGCCACTGAAATCTGAATATTTGTGGGTCATTTACGTCACAGTGGTTAAAGTTTCCATGTGCTGTCTGCAACAAACATGTAGCTGAGGAGAATCTAGTTTTTGGCAGCATATGATTTGTGGTGATATTCTCCGAGATTTCTGAGAAAGAATGCGTTAGTGAGAGGTACCCCTACTCAAAAGTGATAATTTGACTTATTTAACATTGTGCACTTATCTCTGCAATAGCTATTTTCTGTGCTGTTAACAGTTGGAGATTCACTGTACAGTTGAATGCTTGGCTGTTTGCAGGCATCCATCTGGCAATCCAGTGAACGGCTGCGTAATGTGTACAGACAGACTGATACCTCGGTAAATTATTGCAGCCGTTCGACACCACTGTACTATAATCTCTCTCAGCTTCGCGGCAGCCATCAGTCGAGTCACCTCTAAGCCGACATCTGCAACTCTGTGCAGGTTGAGGCGAACTGAAATGTCTTACGTTGTCGGATGTTGCTGCCGTCTCTTGGCGACTTCCTGCATCACGACACTCTGCTCTTTCATAGACAGCAATGACCGGCCGACGTAACTGTTTTGATATTGCAAAGGCATCTTGCGTTCGGCCAAGCGTATGCAAGCTGCGGCAGCAGCCTTTGTCCGATGGATCACACAGTGTGTTTGTTTGCGTCGACAATGAGTGAGCAAATAGTATAAGAATAATTCGAATAAATGGTTGTTTATAATACTGTTGTTACTTTCGACTGTATTTATTATAGTTGAGAAGTTTGTTGATTTGCAGTTTCTCCAGTTATAACAGCATAAAGAATTCCTGACGAAAAGGAATTGTTAACATTAGTACAGTGTTGGCCAGTAAAAATGTGGCAGTCTCTATTTGGCTTTGTAATTCTTGACGGATTTCAATAACTTCTGTACTTCTATAACTGGGAAATAAATGTGAAAAATAAGTTGTACATTTTCGTATTACTTTAACTGTGTCTATCTAATGATGTCATCAAGCATCATTTTTTGTTAGAACATTTATCTCTGTGAAGGTGATATGGGCAGTTTTACTATGATTGCATGCAGCATTATTTGTCATTAAAATTATGCAAAAGAAGTATAAAAATTGGCAAAGATTTGACAAGAGCTGTAGTCATATACACTGCCTTGTTTTTACAGCCCACAGTGTATAAACAACTTCACACTAGTAGTTGTTGAAGTTTTTCATGGCATGTCGAGAAGCAGTTCAGACCTACAATTACTAGTTTGTGGAGTATGATATTCATATTGGAAGACTGCTCCCAGCTGTAGGTACCATCATGCTTACAGTATGTACAACTTCGTTAAAGCATGGTGGGAATGTGCAGTATGTTGCTTTGAACCAACATCTCTTTGTCACTTGAACTTGGAGCTTGACAGAATGTCTAGACAGGATAGTGACAGCCTATCACTGGGTTTATGTCAGTAGCAGGCCGACCGTCTAGTGACGAGGAAGGGTAACGCCTTCAAGGCTTATATTGAGTATATGACTATTCTTTACCTTTTGTAACAGGAATTCTGCATATATTTGGCTTCATGAAGCCTTCAGCGGCAATGAGCATTTTATCAAAACTGTGCCAAGTTTTTAATGTTAAATATACCCACTGCAGCATACATTAATTAACATAATTAATGCACTTGGAAATTGTGAGCATTGTAATTACTGAGTGATTTGATTTGATGTAACGGACAAGATGATGCAGTACTGAATTAATCGCTCAAGTTGCCGATATTTTGTGTTATACGACAAAGGCCTGGATGGTGCTTGTTTTTGTTCCTACGTGCTTTGTGGAGGTTGTGTCATTCTCAACAGCCCCACTAGAGCTGGAGTTGACCCTGGTTTATAGGCAGTTGGTGCACAGCTGACATCATTCAAGTGACTGCCATTATTTACTGCCTGGCCTACAGTTACCTTTCCAGCAGAATGGCATCATCACTCTTTGGCCATTACCAGAGAATACTGCTTGGTGACAGAGGCATGCGTATGTGTGTGTGAACAACTTTGACTCGTTTACATGAAAGGGAACTTTGGGCAGTTTAACTATGCAACTTAATACACTGCTACACCACAAGCAGCTCTAGATGAATTAATAAGAAAGTACTAAAATATGGAGAGCATTTTAGATGACAAACTGCCCAAAGTGTTTGTGATCTGCTTGGCTTCTTCTATCCACCAGTGGCTGTGCAATACAGTTACTGCATAATGTTGAATTTGACCCGAATGTGACACTGCAGCGATTAAACTTCTGAAATCAAGATACCAGCTAATGGCGCTGCAATGCAGGAGACAAGGGTTAAGTGTCTGGCTGCAGAGTTTTGAGACAACCCCTGAAACCTCACTACACTTAGATTCTGCAAAATTGTCATTCTGAGTAAAGTACCACATTATAAGTAGGCCTAATATAAAGGCGCTAAAGTAAAAGAATTTACAAAGTAAAGCCTGCACATGACAAAGATATCGTATCGTAATAAATTTCACACTGGAACAAAATAAAATACATGAAGCTGCACACTGTCGTAGCAGTGGTATAACAATATATAGATACCAGTCCACAACTGGGATACATTTAAAACACATAAACTCTGACTAGGCAACAACTGAGGTATGTAAATTTCAGCATTACTATTAACAGAATATGTATACGTTAAGTCCAGTCACTTGGCTGCATAATTACACATCAGATGTTCTGCTTGATGTAAATAAGAAATAAACATGAACAGTGTTTCATTTTAGGGATGGGCACAAGACGTAAAAGCTCGAGACGAGACTGAGACGCTCACCTCCCGAGACGAGACCGAGATGTTGGTTTCACCAGCCGAGACGTTAAAATTTCGAGACGAGACGTTTGTAGCTCTCGAGATGTGATTGAGACGTTAAAGTACAAGTTTTATTGATTGCAATAACAGGCCTCGATGTTATCTTTCACGTTCATTGGTTTTAGTGTGTTAATATGATGAGCAATAGTAACTACAGCATAGGCTTACAACGTGTAAAGCCCGTGCACACTGCGTACTGTGGCCTGCACAATTTGGCCAAAAAATTGGTCTTGGGCACGAGACGAAAATGACCGAGATGTCTGCCTCCTGAGACCGAGACGTTGACAATTTTTCTCGAGACGAGACGTTGGTACGTCTCGAGACGTCGAGACCGAGACTACAACCCTGTTTTAGGACAATAACAACAAGCAACGAAACCTTACTTAATGAACAGTTAACAAGCATCGGCAATTAATATACCAGCCATAATGGATGAAATGTGATGATTCCAGAAAATCTGACAGATCAGAATAGCTGACGGTGGCCATGATGCATCTATGGTCAGGGTTAGTATAGATCCTGAAAAAGAATGGAAAGTCCTGGAATTTAACATAGAAATTTTTGCTTGAAAGCCTTGAAAATGATGGTAGGTATGGAAAAGGCTGGAAAAATCCTTTAAAACTGTAATGCTGACCTGGAAAATGCAGATGTCGATTACACTGTTGATTACCGATGCATTAGTTAATTTTCTTGCAGTTAATGACACGAAGCATCTAAAGTTCAAAGTTCAGAAATTTGAGTTCTATTCGGAATTTACAGTAGAAGAATACATTGTATAGGAAATGTCAGCATTTGCAAGCCAATTTTGTAATGTTTTTGTTCACATAAAGATGAACAAAATGCTTTGAAAAGTCGGGAAAAAGAAGTAATTTTGTCCTGGAAAAGTCTGGAAAACAACAGTCAAATTTCTGTATAAACCCTGTACTAGTTATTTTAAAAACGAGCTGATTTGATGTCGTAGTAAACTAAGCATGTAATTAATGAGAAATTAACTGGACATTAATTAGATGTTACTGTTAAGGTATTGGCAGTTGGTAGATTGGATATGAAATGAACCAATGATAAACTAAAGTGGAACCTTCGTTTCTAATAATATGCAGTGCTTACGACGTATAGGACAAATTCACAGCCGATCGGGACCACAATCAGAGTACAATGCTGAAGTACCTTCTGTTATGAGCAGAAACTGTCCTCAAGTAGCATAGAAAAAAATATAGCATAGTTGGAACCAGTGCCTGCCACTTGAAAATGAGAGTGATCACAACATCAATCGCAGCGTAAGGTAGGTGACTTTGACTGGACTTGGACGGCACTATCTTTTAAATACCCATCACTCCCGCTCTGCACCTAACCAGACTCATGAGCAAATTAATGAATACAACCTCATAATAAGGAGCAATAGTTCTCATAAAGCAAAGTAAGTAATAATACTAGTAACAACAGAAATAGTAACGCGAATAACAGGCATTCAAAACATTTCGTGACGCTAACTTAATAATACACTAATACAGAGTAAGTAATGCAGGGAAAAGGAGGCAGGAAATAGGATGGGGAGGATGACAGTGTGGCCAGTGAGAAGGCTATCAAAAACAATAAATCTCCTGACGGGGTTCAGGTGATCAATTTAAACAACTGACCACTTATCGCCTTTTAAATGGCAGGCACTGGTTGGAAGTAAACTGAACTGAGGAAGCAGAAATATCGTAAATTTTGTTACCAACACTCACAGCATCAATTTCAAGTGGAAAGAAGCCGTGCAGTATTTCCATGCTACTTGCAGCATGTCTCAAACTGAGCTCTTCATGAATGACACTCATGTTTGTAATTAAGTGCTTGCAATGCTGAAGTGTGATATCTGATGGTCATTGTTGTCCAAGTAATTAGCTACTTATAATAAATTGGCTACTTCTACGCTAATTCTAATTGATTAGAATACATCACTAGCTAATTCTAATTCTAACTAATTACGCAGTTTGAGCTAACTGTAATTAATATCTCTTAATTAGAAGCTTCATTAGATATATTTTACAATCAGAATATTGCATCGCATTTTTCTGTTATGCACATGTGTATGTATTACCCGGTAACCGAAAATTAGTAACCTAACATTGATCTAACTGCCCTACCACAGCAGCAACAAACCATTCCAGTTTCAATTTCTAACTGCATTTCTTTTTCAAGTAGAACAGCTGGATTGATGAGTTGCAAGTTGTGGTACTCAGC
>Ga0049105_1001710_pt1 | contig 10160 bp, 5 predicted proteins | sample WorMetvaBAHAMAS1_FD_61260 | JGI IMG/M metagenome (GOLD analysis project Ga0049105, IMG submission 61260) | Worm MetaG Olavius vacuus BAHAMAS.1 | ecosystem: Host-associated > Annelida > Digestive system > Unclassified | place: Germany: Marburg | collected 2013-04-09 | reverse complement strand
TAACCGCGTCGATCTGTGGCGGAGTTTATGCACGAGTCTATTGTATTTTGTAGTACGTGCACGATGTCGTCGTAAAGAAAGTTCACGTTCGCTATCTCATCTTTTGATGAGTTTCTTGTTAGCGTGTTAATATGATGAGCAATAGTAACTACAGCTACAGCGTAGGCTTACAACGTCTAAAGCCTGCACAATTTGGCCGAAAATTGGTCTTGGGCACGAGACGTAAATGGCCGAGACCGAGACGAGACCGAGACATCTGCCTCCCGAGACCGAGACGTTGACAATTTTTCTCGAGACGAGACGTTGGTACGTCTCGAGCGTCTCGAGACTGAGACGTCGAGACTGAGACCACAACCCTGCCAGAAGCTGGGAAATATCAGTTTGTGCGCATGTGAAGTACAAATTTGGCTAAAACAACCCATAACGACAGTACACAAACAGACTGACATACTGTTCAGACGCCGCTGAAAACAATACCGTAGCTAGGGAGATCAAGGCGGACGAACCCCTCCCACTGTACCTCGTGCGTCGACGATGAAAGCCGTAGAATAAACGCATAGCCATGCCACGAAAGCCGCTGAGTATAGCTCCTTCATCATCAGTCACAGCCTTCACAACACATCGCCTAACATCACGTTGTACCTTGGTGTAGGCTATATATACAGTCCGAGTTCAGCTGGTATGCGCCATTGCGCCATGATGACGACGACGGCGACGCTTTAGTGTTGGGCGGTACCAAGGTAGTATACCGTGGTACCGCAATACTACAAATACCGCGGTACTACCGTACGGTACTTTGCCAACAAACGTGCGGGTGAATAAACTGGAAGTCTTCAAAGTATATTAGACGATATTTTGGTGCAACTGGTGTCCGATGGGGCTACTGCCCAGCTGAAGCGCGACTGATGCTCTTGCGTTGCGCTGTAATCATGTAAACGACGGCGTAAGTCTTACTTTGCCAACTAGATCTACCAACATCGGTAATCAGTCACTTATTGGTTACTGAATTGTCCCTCTACGCCGTCTACGGCACGAGATGCGTTAGTGATCTCTGACAAAGGACACATGAGGTCATTGGTGCAAGCGTACCTACATTGTCGGCTGGACTACTGCAACGTTATACTAGCAGGAACAGCTGGCATCGTGATAAAACGGCTGCAATCACTTCAGAATACCGCGGCTCGTTTAGTATCAGGAACAATTTTCCGGGGCCATTATCACTATTCTACGCAGCCTCCACTGGCTTCTGGTGTGGCGCAGAATCGTTTCCAAGAGCACAGTCCTGTCTCAATATATGAACTTTGTCTGCGTAGCCTACTGGCTAACAATTTTCGAGGTCGTCCTTGGTTGCAGGCATCAACTGGATATCCAGTGCCAAAAGTACATATGTTGATTAGACAGCGACGTTTTGCATTCTATGAACCCATAGTGTGGAACAGTCTGCTCTGCGTGACAGTAGCCTGTCACTGAACAGATTCGAACGGTAGCTAAAAACTTATCGTTTTGGACAGCAGTGAACACCACTGTTGGCGTTTCTGCAATATCGAGCCGTATACAAATGTGACCACTTCTCAAGTGTTGCCTCGCTGGATATAAGATTGGGAAGTTGTTTGTTCTGTTTTCTGCTCCGTGTTAAGCTATGTAGATTGGCCGTCAGCAGGAGATTTCGTGCCCGTCACTTCTGTCTGTGAGGCGAGATAATTCACAGCCTATTTGGCGGAGACTTGTACTTCGTCCTGGGTTTGCGGAAGCGGTCAGCGTGTTAGCGCCGAAGATTTTTCACCGTTTTCACACGTTGTTTTTGGAACTAAAAGTTGTGTCAACACCCGGGCGACCTATAGTGCCATATTTGCTAGTGGCAAATTGTACAGCTGTGCAACTGCTTCTTAATAAACCAAAATAAAACCGGCAATGCGATCTTAAGTCCGATTATAGATTCCAAGTTCCACCTTTCCTAGAATTTCTTTCAACAAACAACAACAAAACAATTGGTAAAGACGATGCGTTAACTTGCGCCGTTTTCTCACAATATAGGAGGCTTACTGTGAACCTCACAGACGGACGACAGACAGATCTATCCCCATAGTAACATGACGGCGGTAAGCATTGGAAATACTGCCAATTTATAATAATATTTACGAAATATTGGGGGAATCTAGACACCTACATCCCGCCTCGAACTTAGGGGGCGTCCCCATGCTCCCTCCCCTCCAAAAAAATCCGGGCTATGCCAGCAGCCTATCGGTCGAGGTAACAGCGAAAGTACCGTCACAGTACTACCGAGTACCGCGGTATATTTTCACGGTACTTACCGTGGGGCACAATCAGTGGTACCGCCCATCACTTTTTTTCTGGCTCTCTGTGACGTCAGGTCGTGGTTAACTTCACGACGTCGAGGGCAGTGTTGTGCGATACCCACGATACCTCGATACTTATCTTAGTTCGACACCTACGCGACGATACCAGTATCGCCAAGGTCACGATATACCGCGGTATATCGTAGCAGTACAAAATACCGTGAAACGGCACAAGTATCGCGCGTATCGTCGATGCTTAGGTGCAGTTGAGGACAAGGATGAACTATGATTTTGAAGTCGACAGGTCGAGGTCACAGCAAGGTCAAATAAGCACAATGGATGGCATTTTCTTGCCTATGTCCAGAATGCATGAACGTATTTTAGTGAAACACGATTACTCATTACCCGGTCCATATGACATGATGACATTTTGAAGGTCGTGAGTTCAAAGGTCAAGGTCACAGACAAATGCATGTCGACTGACGGTTTGCCGTCGAAGACGATTTAGTTCGTCACTAGGGTTAGTTTTTTTAATCCTGGTTCTCAGGAGTCTGGTTGCGAGTACCCGTACAATCAACTGCCCAGAGAGACTAGACTCCAAAATGACCAACTTTACGTCAGGTGGAATATTAACTCTACTCCGTCACTCGTTCATACCACAGCCAGCCAGCAAACAATGGTTTACTTCACGAAACTCCTTGAAACTGCACACAACTGTTTTCCAGGCCAGTGACCACAACATTACGACCATTTCAGTAACTAAGTTTAATAAAACACAGCAGCTATATTACATTCATGTACACTGTGGCACAGAAACTAGACTCCTGTTACATTTTCAAGTAACTCCAGCAAATCCGACAAATACTACTAATTTTCCAGGTAAAAATAATATAATCTCACTCATTTGTTCTTGAAACATGATAAAATTATAAAAAAAAACATTAGCATTGTAAGAATGGCAGACGCAACAGGTGCTAACGCGCCACAATGTTGCGGGACATGTACCAGCACACCAGGTCGAATTTTAATTTTATATTATTATCATTTTAAAAGTCAGAATTTTATTCTGACTGATAACAATGCATTTTATTCTAATGTCCTCTGAAGTAAAATGACCAAACTTTTTTATGACTTACGTTCACTGTGTTATTTCTTCCATCAGTTAAAAGGCGCTGGTTTCTGTTGTGTTGCCAAAATACAAAAAAAACTCAAGCTTGTTCTTCGTTTTTTTAGCAAATCTCACAAACAGCAAAGGGATTTAGGTGAACACTTACATGGTAATTCTTTGTACCAATGATTACTGATATTCGATGATAACTATTGGAGTTGCTTATAAATGTAATAGGGGACCGTTTTAGACACAGTGTATAGATCAAAGATCATGCACAGTATGCTGACACAGTACGTTGCACAATTGAAACATGGAAAGATCTACCGAAACGAAATCCATGCCATTAAAATATCACACACAATATTAGTAATGTCCGGTTAGTAGACACGCGTTCACGTTATGCATCTGTGTTTAAAACGACAATTAAAGTGACACATCCAAGGAAACCCAGCAAGCCTATACGCGACTCAAATCATTCTATACACTGTGTCTCAAAAACGCGCTCTCTTTTCATTGGCTCTAATTCTGTTATTCGTCCACCAAATTTGATGATATAGGTGATTTAGAATGGTGTGAATTTTAGCTACTGGTTGCAAGTACACTTATTTGTCTGATTATACTTTTGTCAACAAAAACACTAAATATTTTCGCACATGGCAGCAGAGCCATAATCTTTGAAAAGCCGCAGGTCGTTGGTTAGAGAAAGTGCTCAAGATAATGCTGCTCTGCCTTCGCACATGATCGTAGTATCCCTTCAACTGATACCAATTTTAAAGATATAAAAAACTCCTTTTCTTTGCTGAAAATCATACTTACAAACACTGCAGTAACGTCTGCATTGACTGAGCAAGGTTTAACATCCCACCAAACACATTATAGGTCATATCGGGGACGATTTTTACAGGTCATACGACAAACCAACAGTGTCAAAGCACTGAAGGAAGGAAGCCAGTTGGTCTTTCAGATAAGGCTTGAATCCCACCAGGACCACTTCACTATGTTACAGTAATACAACTCTAGGCAACCGCCTCTATGCATGGCATAAGGGTCCCAATGAGACAAACCCAATCTGCTGGACCTGTAAAAACTGCTCACATGAGTGTGCTGCTGACTGTGAACATTGTGTCACACAACCCAGCACAGAGCAGTTCTGATAATATTCCCTCTTAACCTCCAATCACCATAACTCGGATGTTGTCTAGTGGAGGGGAGGGAAGTGACGTCTGCACTGATGTATTTCCGATGCTATGAAATGATTCCATAATTAAATACGAAAAACCCACGCAACATGGAAATTTCACGGGCAACCAATAGCTGAAAGACTGCAACATTATCGTAAAAGAAGTATTTAAAATGTCTGTAATTCGTTTGTGCTAAAGACAACTATATTTCAGCCCTTTTGAGACACAGAGCAGTAACTGTATTACACTACAATATACTATGACAAATGACACTTGCGGCAGCAAACTACTCACGAAAAGTAAAGCCGATGGTTTCATCGAGCAATAACCGGGACATTACTACAGTGTTTACTGTCCACGTTACAACATCGACCGACACCGGCATTGCACCATGCCGTGGCATTCGCCATGTACAGTTAAGCATTGTCATGCAACAAAATTATCTTGACTGGGTTGTTAACAGCTACTTAAAAGGAGTGGTAGGCGATTTGAGTGACAACAACCGGATTCTAGTACTCTGTTCAAGAACAGCAACCGGTGTATAATAAACAAGTCAGCCTCGACGCCACACCATCAAAATGTATGCCTCCACCAATGTAGATTAATTGGTATGACTTGACCTTTGACCTCTGTCCCTGATAATCTATTCAACAATGCGCAGTCACATGGTGAATATTTGTGCCGAGTTTCACTGAAATCCCACCACCAGGTGCAGAGACATTGTGTGATGCAGAATATGTGTTAGCGGATGGTCAGACGGGTGACCTGAAAACATAATACCTATGCTTACTGTTGGTGGAGGCATAAAAATACTGCACAAGCAATCTCCGATTTTCTGGCGACTACTGGCTAACCCCAATAAATGGCTGTGTGTTCTTAAAGATTGGTGGATATGCCCATCTCGGAAAAAAAGTTAAGAATAACATGTCCAGGGATATTACTAAAAGGATGCGAGAGTTGAGAATTAACACAAACGCACTGAATAAAAACATCTGATAACCGGTATATAATGCAATGCAATGATTTAAATGATATACTCACTCAATAACCCACTAGAACAGCATTTGCTTGCTATAAGCTCTAACACTGTTATTAGCTAATAATGACGACGATAATGACTCGAAAAACAAATTATTACTCAGCTGTACAGTAACTTACAGTCATTTCATCTCGCTACTTAAGACACACAGTAATTACAGTTGTTTGCTTATTCTGATATTCCAACAATGCTGTTTAGAACAACGAAATCGGTATTTTATACCAGTACATAAGCATCATAATACGGTAAGTGAGTTACAATAGCATTACGTTTCATTAACTGTAATTACTTACTGTTTGATAATATTCAATATGGAGATTTTTATTATACAATTTCTTACACAAAAGAACATTGCAAATTCTAGAAATAAAAAAGCCACATGAAGCCGATATAATGCAGCTTAAAATTCTGTGACATAAGCATCACTGTCGAACTCTACATCCGACAGGTTATGTATGCAATATACAATGTACTGCATATATGAATAATTTATGCATATCAATGGTAAGCTCTTGGTGCCAAAACACTCAAGTATACAAACTATTTGAGTAGAAAGAGTCGAGCAACTGTTCATGACTCTAATTCATGGTGCAGAGAATATATAGTTCCAGTTTTTGTACTGCAGATTTATGCACCGATGTTGCTAATATTATTTGCATATATTTAGAAGTTTATGGTCAAAGTTCACTTGAGATATGCCTTCAACATTTATCTTACTGATCAGAGATGGACCGATAATCAGCTGATAATTCGTAGTATTGATTATCGGCCGTTTTGGCGACAATCAGTATCAGCCGATTAATACGTTGGTATCGGCCGTTTGTCGTTTACATAATTTGTAAGTACAAGTTTTTATTTTTACTACCAGAAGTAAACAAACATATGAGTGGCTACCATTTCCGGTAAAAGTGGGTGCGGTTTGTAACTTTGCTTTTGGGTGCATTTTTGTTTTGTCTGCACTCTGCAGTCCTTCAAGAAAGTAAGAGTCCTCGGATAACAATCGGAGCCTAAATAAATAACTTAAACAAGACAGGAAAATAAGTTTTTTTGTATTAAACGGCAATCGGCCGACTGTTAGGCGCCGATTATCGGCGGACCGATAATCGGCCAGTGCCTTATCGGTGCATCTCTATTACAGATACTATACCGACACCATTGTTACACAACAGCTGACAGATAAAAGCAGTCTTTTGAAACTTAAGGACTTTTTCAAGTCACTATTTATATCTTCAATGTCCCGTTGGTACATTATGGCAATTAGCACAACCCCAACTGACAACGACAATATGCACAACAATGTTACCATCACTCAGGATACACCATTCATGCAGATCATACATACTAATTAATGCTGATAATCTGAATATGTGAGATATGTACAAATGTGACAGGAGGAAGGTGACAGTTTTCCGTGAAAGACAATAAACCGCTATTTACACAGCAATTTATCAGCCGGCATCAACACACAGTAAATTCTGTGGAATAAAAGAAATAATGTAGATTATACCCACAAGAACGTAACGTGCTCGCGGAATTGTAATTTTAACACTAATATATGTGCACAAACGTCACGTTATTGTCATCTGCATGCACGCAGCATCCGAATGACCACATTAACCATCGAAGTGTGTGTTAACATGTGCCTCGAACTCGGCTTGCTGCATCTCACTACACTTCAGCTGGCACACTGGACAGATGCTGTACGGCTCCTCGTGATCATGGGCCGCAATATGCTGAGCAAGCTCAGAATCTGAATCAAAGGTTTCGCTGCACTGTGAGCATGGTCGTTGTGGCTCGCCAAGTGCGTCAACAAACCTACGACAGGCACAAGTCGATTTACAACCTTACAACCTACATGCAACAGCAGTCCACATGAACGGAGATAATAAACCACGAGCCACGTGCAGAATATTCATGCAAAAACAAGTACAAAAATAACAACAGTGACGGCACTGGGAGAGCAAACCCAAGACCAAGACCAAGGCCAGGACATCAACCTTCGTGACCAAGGTTGGGCCAGGTTGTTGAGTTTTACATCATTCAACATAGCTAAGATGAGCAGCAAGACTAAGGCCAATACTGGAAAACTTAATTCCAAGACCAAGACCAAGGCAGCAAAACTGCATGTCAAGGCGTCACAACACTGCTCACAATGCTGTCGTCACGACACAGCCACTGCAGGAGTGCACGCAGTTCACCTGACAAAATCCAGAACAATGCCCAGCACATCGGTACCTACCCTTAGACCAAGCTATCCAACTTAACCTACCTGAAGTCTGCTATAATCTACACATACCATCGCCGCTCGTTATTACTCAGCCTGAAACATAACACTGATTGCACTGTTCCACACAAAGCAGAATGGAATTTGCTCTCGGGAGCTCGTACAATGTGGACAAGCATGTTATCACGACCTAGTTCATAACTTACTCACTTTACCAAGAATCTTTCGAATGCCATCACAACTGCACTTTTTGAACTTATTTCTAGCTCCAGTTTGATGTGAATTCTCTTCATATTTTACTGATTTCTGTACTGCCAGGCTGGTGTGGCTTGATTTCGTATTAAACTGACTGACTGCGACGTTGTTGGCACACAAAACTAACATTCAGCACAACCATATCAGTTACAACGACGACGACAGCCACAACAACAGAAGCACATGTGGTCTGATTAAACCGACAGTTATCAACACCTGGCTGCAGTCAACATTTCCACTCCAGGCACAAAACTCACCTGTTCCACGGGTTCCAAATCCTTTCAACTGCAGACCGGTACTACCATACCCACTGGACTGTGTTTACAAACTTTCTGGCTGCTTTTATGCACTTCTTTTATGCTCATCAGTTTTAGGTGTCCCTTGACCTGTTCACAGATTTTCAGTTGTGACGCCACGCAGCAGATGAAGCTGGCTACCTCCCTCAATGTTCGAGCATACAACTGACATTTGCATATTGTATTGTATCACTGTGCAGATACCATGAATTCAACTCATCCACCGCAAGCTCAATGCAGCAGCAGGGATCAGCAGTGTTATCACAACCACGGTCAAAATAACAATCTGCTCTGATAAGCTACTGCAACATATTTGTAACACAATGAAAAATGCGTAATAAATACTTTTCGTCTTCGACTCCGGACACAGTTTCAAGATCTCCGCTCATGTCAAAAACAGTCTCACTGCCTCCTGGCTTCTTGATGACCACCAGTGTCGTCGGTGAAGGTGGACAGGGAGCTGAAAAAACAACAACACGTATCATTCATTGAAAATCGCAGCAATAACACGGTAAAATGCAGTACAGCATTAACACAGTTTCTTCAACAGAGCCATTCAAGAGGTTGATCAAGTGAAAGAAGGAAGGAATGATGACCTGAGCAAAGCGAGAAAGTTAAATGGCAACCAACTTATAGTAAAGACAGAGAGAAACTAAGCTCACGCATGAGCAGAAATAAGTAAGTAAGTAAGTAAGAATATTTGTATATGGCGCAAAAAAAACAACAGTCACTATGCGCCGCAGACCTACATAAACCAAAGCGTCTTCAAAAGTCTCTTAAACTGTACAAGTGAGAGGTCTCTGACACGTAATGCGACAGGCAGAGAGTTCCAGAGACAAGAGCAGAAATGAACATCCCACTCGACAAAAAATTCAGTTTGGAGACGAGTGTTTGCAGGCAATGGATTCATCATCATCATCATCATCAAACGTAATATTCAGAGTGGTCTAAATAGAAAGTCAATTTCAAGGACCACTATAAGAGTAAGGAACAGTCAGGCAGCATTGTAGCAGCGGCGAAAAAGTTCTGTCTTCAAGCACCGTCCAAAGACGGCCAGCGACGGTATTGACAGCCAGCAGCAAATGCACAAACCATAAAAATTTGAATATAATAGTAATACACACACTTGTGCAATACGCACCCCAAACTTTGGTGAAAAAATCGTGGGAAAATGCTAGTTTAGCTGTATAATATGTACCTGTTCTATGCCACCCGATATAAACTCGTTCACCGACATAAACTGCTTCACTTAAGCCAGTTTAACTTATTCCACTGTACACTTTTTTCATATAAACTAACAAAAATTTACGAAATTATTTACATTTCACTTCCGTTAAATCAATGTTTATTGTGTTTGTAAACAAAACAATAGGCCGTCTGGCATTTCCCGCCTAGCATATCGGTAGGCTTAAATGCTGGAACTTACCAAAATTCTTAGCCTACGACAGGTCAGTGTCTGTACACTGTCTGCTGTTTAAAGTGTCTGTATGTAGAGGCATGTTGGACATAGACTACTTGGTCCATTCCAGTATTAATGCAGATCTGTTATTGCAAGTGCTACGCTGTTTGAATAAAAAAAAAAATACTGTTAAGGGAATGTGTCCTAAAAGTGTATATTTTGTAATGTAATGACTGCTTGACAAGAATAATTGTTTACATATGGCTGGATATAGATATTTATGCAATAAAACTATTTTGAAACTATGTAAAAAGCATAAAAACCTAAATTAACAGGTTCTACACTGTGTCTCAAAAAA
>Ga0049105_1001709_pt1 | contig 10161 bp, 8 predicted proteins | sample WorMetvaBAHAMAS1_FD_61260 | JGI IMG/M metagenome (GOLD analysis project Ga0049105, IMG submission 61260) | Worm MetaG Olavius vacuus BAHAMAS.1 | ecosystem: Host-associated > Annelida > Digestive system > Unclassified | place: Germany: Marburg | collected 2013-04-09 | reverse complement strand
ATCATTTGACTACAAATTTCTTGCAGAATCCGTCAGTGAAAGAATTTCGAAAATCGGTTAAGATTCGACAAAGTTATCACGAAAAGTTTGATGCTCCCTTTTTTTGGGACACAGTGTACATCCACATAAAGTGTGGTGGAAGTTACCTTTTCGCAACTTCGAAAAGGACTTCGGGACAGACTCCACCTTCCTTGGCCGTGTTCTCCACCGAAAGACATGCCCTCTGCAACATGTCGCTGCTCTGTTCCTTGCACTGCAGCAGAGCACGAGAGATTTCCTGCGGGTTCAGTGCATGAGCATGCGGCAGACACGACAATGCAAGCTCGGACGCCGACCGCACCATGTGTGGGTCACGACAACGAGATGCTCGGTCAGCCAACGACGCGGCCTCCTGTGGTGTGAGGTGACCTTCCCATGTCTTGATCAGCACTTCAATTGCCTGGTAACCAATCTCGATAGCTTGACCTACACATGCCAGCAAAGTGTCTACACAGCACCGTTTGACTAAGAAAGAATCAAGTGACCAGCAGACAGAAAAGTGCAAACTTGGACGCTGATCACAGCTTCATTGCCACAGAAGGATAATTACTTTGCGTTTACACTGAAGGCACATTTATTTAACTGAGACTACAGTGCATAGCGACATGTTCATTTTTATGCACCATGACAAAAAGACAGACAGATGGATAGGGAGCAATGTTCAATGTCCCCTCTCTTGTAAGGCACTGCGCAATAACTGGTAACTTGCACAAAATAACATACAGAGACAAACATCCACTAACAGTAGTTATTGTAGGCTAAAGATACACTAACACAATATCTAGACTACAAAGCGATGCTTTAGTCTGTGACAAAAGCAAGACGTCATTCCTTATTTACACCACTGCATGAATGGTCTAATCTTGTAAAACAACAACTCCATTGTGTTAAAGAGGACACAAAGTTTATGGATTTACCCACAGCGGATCTGTTAACTGTTTCATCACAAAAGATATCAGGAAAGTATTTACAAAGAGAAGAAACAAGTCTGAAAGCATGAAAAATAAACCAACTAAATAACCACACTAGATAGTGGTCGATGATGAACCATCGACTGGTATGTCTCCGTTGAAAAAGTGCAATTGTTCTCGTTTTGACCTTGACCATTTGAACTCAAAATGTAATCAGTTCATCTTTGTCTCCAACTGCAACTAAGTTGTGAATTTGGTGAAATCCCCACAGGCGGTTTGTAACAAGATATCGTGTTTACAGACTTTTAGTACCTGATCACATGTGTATGGATGCATGTACACTTGCACAGACAAGCCGAAAACAGAATCCCTATGGTGGGTAATAGCCCGCGTAGGGATAAATATAAAATGATGACCATGTTTCACTGAGACACTGCATCGGGACATTCAAACATGCAGCCAGTGGTAAAAGTAGGAGTGAACAGGTGGTGCAGCTTATACTTAGCACCCAAAATTCTGGCGACCCTTGTTAGTCACTGTCTTTCTATCACTGTCTTTGCTTTTTGCTCTTCTCGTCTATCGCCGCCCGTGTGGCGAAGTGCCCGCGCCCGCTGTCCCCTCGTAGAAAAAATACAGTAATGGAGCTCCAGAACTCTGCAAGAAAAAACAGAGCTGCCAAAGCTCTGCTCTAGAAAAAATAGAGGTGCCGGAGCAGAGCTCCTGTGCGCTCTGCCTTACTTTGAGCACTGCATGCAGCTATTCACAACAAGCAGATTAATGGATGACATCATTTGGGGATAACCCTCTATGAAGCTACACAACATACTGAAAACAGAGGCCACTGGAGCCTTTCTGCTCACGGTATGAGCTGCCAGCAGGCAACGACTCTGTTCTTGTCGCCGAGGCACTGAATCAAGTCAGGAATGCAAACAAACATTGACTATATACTTACTGATATGACACAGTGATATGACTATGGTCAATTTGTGTGATGCTATTGTGGCAAATGATTGCACAAACCTGTGATCCACGAAACATGAGACGAGTACGTCCGCGACAGCCAGTTGGGTGAGACACAGTTGTTGAGGCCGAGAGCATACAGGCCGATCTGAAAAGCACAGAGATGCAGAGCTCGATGTGTCTGGGTGTTACTGGTCGCCGGTGACTGGTTGATGAACAGCGATGTTGAGCTGTTACCGCCAGCCTTTACAAGCACAGTCTTCGCCAACTCAAACATGAAATGTGCCGATGCCTCACTTGGCTGGTTCGGCAAACTGGGCATGATGCGGCTCTTACTCGACTTGTACCTGAACATACACCAGAAACAACGAACTATATCATCGGAGCTAGCACAAGAGCACATGACAAATGAGCTAGCACACTTTCTGCTTAAAAACAAGTTTTTCCTATTGGAAAATACAACTGATTAATGTCACTGAAGTTGTAAACCTTGATTAATTACATATGGACTGGTCACGGTGGTCTAGCAGTAGCATGCCTACAAGCAGTGTGTGAGATTCCACGATCAAACAGTACCATGGCCTGGGCATCTTGGTCGCAGAAAACCACTGCAATATACAGCCTTGGGCAAGGGCTGCACATTCTTACTGCAGTAAGAATGGTTGGCTCAGCCTAGCTCTGTGGAAACTGTCAGGCCTTGGACATTCGCTAGATGGCAATTGTCAATGCGTGACGGCATGCACGTGCAGCTGGTCAGTTGGTAACGGTAACGGAACAGAACGGACATCAGTGTGGCCGACTGTAGGCTTAGGCATAAAGTTTTATAAGACTATAAATCTGTTTTAGACTGTTATGTTTGCTTTTTTATATTTATTTTCTGTTTGATATGATGCAAATAGTGTAAATAAGAAGCAATCATAAAGTTGATCTTGGTTATTATTAGATTATAATATGGTCTAATAACAGCCATCGTGACAGAAACATAAAACGATTATCAGCTTTTGAAATGAGTAACAAAATGTCAGTTGGCTTGGTCTGAGCATCGGCAGCCACTTGGTGCTTTCTACATTCATCAGATGAATCCTGTAAACTCTCACAATGACTCTGTTATGACGACAACACCACAAACATTTTCCTAAATATAGCATTATTATTAATAGTAGTATTAGTCAGTTAGTCAGCACTGTCTTCTATTATAAATTCTTCAGCATGGCTGAGAACATACCGTGCTCCTTTGCCATTGACAAGAGATGCACGTGAATACTGGTAGTAGACTGGAGCCGCACTGCTAGCTTCATTGTTGGCCGAAGTGCTAAAAAAACAAAATATCAGTCATGACAAAGCAGATAATGATAAACAGCCAAATAACAGTTCTGATATAAAAATCTGATATGCATCAATTTCAGCGCCACATATGCAGCAATTACAGTGGAATTGAAGTTCACAGGCAAACTGAACAGCTGTTTATCGGTAAAGGTTAACACTGGTATGTCTGCACAGAAGTATCATTGTAAATCCAACTGTGCATTAATGCACGCAATACAGTGGCATACCGCACCATGACATTATTATCACAGCTGTCAGTTCCAAATAGGATACGAGTAATTTTCAGCTCCAAAACTGTACAGGTGCCACTGGTCACAAGTCTGACTCACGTGAGCAGTGCTATAGCAAGTACCTTTTGCATTTAAATTCAGTATGAATCTGCATGCATGACAACTAATCTTCACTGAATGTTGTTTTAAAAGCAGAGGTCTCAGCTTCAGCCTACTTCACTTGTCACAGCAGATATATGTGGCCAAATACACTTGCACTTATTGTGCTGTCATTCAAATTTTACCACACCCATCTGCATTAGCACAAAATAATGAAATACTGACTCAGACGAGCTGAATTATGACTTGACTATAATCAATTAATCGTAGTTCACTGTATGACAAAAAAAGCTTTTAACTGATGAGCACATTTTAAAGTAGTGCTGGTGGCAACTAATGGAAAATTACTTATGTAATTTCTAACACAAAAATTAACTAAACACTGCACAACAATATGCAAATATAAAAAGCACAAATTATCACATTGTCCTCAACTGGGCACCTCCAAATCTAAGGTCAGAGCTCTCCACAGCTTCCTCATGTGCATTTGTCTTTAGTTCGTGAACTGTCAGGTCAGATGTTAACATAGTGAAAAGCATTCATCACTTATCGACAGTTTCCGAGTACAGACACAAATGCGCAATGTCTCGTTAACTAAATCACTGATACACATACAGCTGTGATAACACACCTGTCAGCATCGTTCTGCTGGGCTTTGAGTGCGCCACGCAGCTGCTGTGCCTGTTGCGCCATGTGCTTGCAGCCAGAGCTACTCGACTCCACCGAGTCACTCTGGCTGCTGCCTGAATCACTGCCAGGTCCTCCATGATGTCCCGCTGCCGTAGCTCCTCCAATGCCACCAGCAAAGTTGCGACGGACGAGTGTCGGGGAGTTGTCACTTGAGGTTGTCTCCGGAGCGCTGCTGTCTACGCTAGCCATCCCTGACAACAAAACAGTTAGTAGTTTAATCTGCATCACTGTGTAGCATACATATAGATCCAAATACAGAAAAACTAAAACCGCAAGTTCAGATCTACCCATCTTCCCACACAATGAAAGCATCAGAGGAGGTAAGATTTAAAAACTGTAAAATCATGATAAGCATGCAGCTTGTCCATAAATTTACTTAAATGGTCTTCAAGTAAGCTGGATAAATTTGGTAATACAAGTGAACTCTTCAAGAACAGCATACTGCATGTTACATATGCCTCAAGACAGACACACATGAGGAAGCTGTTGCAATTATCGAGAACGCGAAAATTAGTAGCTGGTAATGAAGTGTCGGCTCTACAACTGATACCAAGTTTCAGTACGATGTTTCTCTGTCGACAAATAGCATTCATGAGAGAAGTGTTTAAAACTAAAAATCAAAATTCAATCCTCGCTAACCGACTGAATGCTTTTTTGCTGTTCTGAGATTAGTGCATCGAAACTTGGCTTCCCAAGCCTTGAAGTCACCGCTGCCTTCAGTATCATCATCCAGTGTTGAACCATCACCAGCACGACTGTAAATGCACCAATCGGCTACAGACATTTCTGTAATAAAACCAACTAGCATATGAATTTGACTGCAACTAGGAACACTTAATTTAATGACTGTGTAATGTGCCTTTGTTCTCAATGGAGAGAGCATAGCAGAAATTCTTATGTGTATTGGACACCATCATGTGCCATGTCTTGTATTACAACGTTACACATGCACCAACACAATCAGCTAAATGTAAGTGGACACAAACTCCAGACAAGCTGATATACCGGTATTTGGATGACACCAGCATCTTTAAAACTTAGCCTCTGACTCCAGAAGGTTATAACCCACAATCTCACATTCAAATATCTGCACATAAATATCACAGCACAATTGAACTGAACAGCATATTGATCTCTTTAAAGATGAACATATGCAACTTTACCCAACTAGTGCTGATGACTTTGACTTAGTTTTGCCTGGTGGACAAGCAGCAGTATCTGCAGCAGAGTTGGCCTTTGCTTCCTCCTGGCACTCAGCACCTAAACCTTCATCTCCTGTCTTGTCTATCATCATTCCATCAGCAGCTTCCACCGACACTGCTGATTCTGCCGTGCTATGCTTTGTGCATGATGAGACGGGCGACACCACATAGTTGGACATCTCAGGATCATTCGGCGATGCTTTGAACAACTGGTGCACTTCTTTATCAAGCAGCTTGTCCATTATCTGCAAAAGATAAAGTAAATTACTTAGAAACAGATCCCATCAACAGATCAATCAATCCATCAATGCCGACAAATAAATTCACGAGAAATAGTAATCGCTGCAAATTTCTGCAATCAGACATCCACATTGCACACATGCCAACAATTTCACAAGCAAGCAATACAGCAATAACAAAACTCGTCTAATCTAACCAGTGCTGATGACTGATGACTTTCTGGCTAAATACCAGAAAGATTTCTGCTTTGCTTTCATACATAATCAGTAACTGTAGTCCATTTAAATACATCTCTAATGAGATTAACACCAACTCAAGGTGAAAGGCAAAGATACAATAACTGAAGTATGTCATGAAATCAAGCTATTATCAATATATCTTTTTCACAATAAATATAATCACTGTGGACAGCATATGTTTCTCCTTCCAGATACGATGCACAAGCTGTTTATAGCTGAGAAACTTGTTGATGGCGGCCTCTTAACATCTCTTCGCGGTCAACTTTGCGAGAGTTGTTTCACACTGCTGTGTCCCACGCATCGAACTCTCTGCTAACTGACTTAAAACGTGCACGTTTGACTTCTGCTTTCGAAAGACATCTGAAGACTTTAGTCCAGGTGGCCTATAACAAGGAGCACAGAATTAACGACTACCGTATGGGCCCTCGTGCTTATTATAGAGGTGCACTACAAGTGTATTTTGTTACTGCTACACATACCTAATTTTCCACACACTTTATTAATACTGACAACGAAATACTGACCCTGGCAAGTTTGGCTGTATCATCTTTGTATTGGACCAACATAGCCACAGCAAGTTCACCTTTCTGCCTACGAGTGCCTTCACACAGCAGTGGATGCTCCGCCTCCGAAACATTACCTTTCAGTCCTACAACATTTGGCAACAACTGGAGTTAATTAGACAACTACAATATAACTACACATCTATTTCTGTCTGAATGTATATATACGTTCAAGTATGAATTTATCTATTTCTGCATATGATACAACTGCTAGCATATATATTACAACTCACAACATGATATCTCCTCTGGCTTGCACACGTCCTAAATTCCCGTTCTATGCAGTTTCAACTCACTGCCGAACATCTGCATCTGTCAATCAACAGCAACTTTCAGGCACCATATATGCTACAGTGTACTTTCACTTTACTTTCTCTTCCATAGCAATCCACTCTCTATGGCCTTAGTTCTTATCAGACTTCAGTGATTTATGAGTAATTCATGTACCTGCTTACATACATGCATGAAATACACCAGCAGATACACACCTATAAGCCCAATTCACCTGATGATCTTAAATTAACTCAGTAAAACAGCACAAACGGTACACTGCTACAGACAACTTCTCACCTAGGGCGGCAACAGCAGCTTCAAAGCCGAGCTTCTCATCTTGTGCTGTCAGCAGCTGAGGTGCTGAAGTATCTGACTGGCCGCCATTACCAGATTTCACAGCTGAAATGCAAAAAACTTAAACCATTAGAAAGTTGCAATCCACAGATAAAGCAAATCAACAATTTATTTCTTTTTCTGTGTACTGTGTTCTGGCTCGTGTGTCTCTGTCAGTCTCCTTTTCTTATATGTGCCGCTACCAAATTGTTTGATAAAATAAACTTCATATAATATAGACAGTTACACACAACAACAACAGCCAAATATTAATTCAAGTTTGAAGTTTCACTTTTCACAGTGCAGACCGCTGTACTAGCCAGAGGGATTCTGTCCATTCATCTTTCTTTTCGTCACATTCCGGTGTTCTGTCGAGGTGAATGAAGATACGATCGTGCGGTTTACAGCATCAGGTAGGAAAATCCTTCTAGTTTCTGGAGAGGTGAAGTTTATCTGGATGTTTGCAGGGGATCCCCCCAGTGAGGGCGTTAAAGTGAAGCACCCCCTACTGCAAGCAAAAATTTGACCAATAATCGACCATAACTTTGAAACGGTGCAAGATCGTAGGTAAGTTAGTATTATTCACTAATAGGAAATCTAATAGGGCTGATATGATACCTTGGCTGGCACACAAGGAGTCAAAGATGAAACTGGCAAGAATGATAGGCAGCAGTGCATCGCCTCGTGTCTTAAGTCTGCCATCACGAAGCTTCTCGGCTCTGTCGTGAATGATTGCCAGCTCCGCTGCACCTAGAGTCAACTTCTTCAGCTGACTTGCCAGCTCTGACTCCTGGTAAGCCAGTTTCACCTGTAACAACATACCCACAGGTGTCATCAATCACGTTAAGATTGCATACATTATCATTTTGACAACAATAATAACATACATATTTTATCCCACCATAAGGTCGTAACATCGTAGGTGTCAATGGTCACTGATTGTAGCTAACACTCTCAAACCCTCAGTCAAAGAAATTATCCTCAAAGCATGCACACTGGGTAATCTACAGCGATTATTCAATACACCCAGGAATTCAACCCAGGCTTACTGAAGTCCAGCATGCACCAAGTTAAGCCACTGATACAAGCCATGGAATGCTATTCGGCAACTGGAAACAGTAAAGTGCGCATCTGATTGCTGTAGCTGGCAAAATGCAGGTTAGTTATGACAGCTGTTGTTGTTGTTATTATAGTGATTTCCCACTGACTCTGACAGTTGCCCTTACAACAGGTCAGCACTACTGTGCTGCCTGTGATTATTATTAAAATGTACACATCAATGATTTTAAAGCAAGATAGTTTATGCACTGAGTTAAATAGTTATGTGGGAGTGGTCTAACTGGGAGAGTCAATTCTAACCAGAACAGCATGTAACCATATTACGGTCGACCATCACACCAACAATATCGATCAACAATGATGGATGGCGACGTTACAGCAAAACATATGACACATTAACTACATCTCTCTACAAGCTGCCGCTCCAGATTTTTGGAAAACAATACAGCTTACCTTCTAGAAATATGGTACATACAGTTATTACTACAATGCAAAATAGCAATTTATTAAATGTAAATAAGCCTCAAAACCACAAATATAGAACGAGTGATAAAATTGAGAAAAATTCTCTTCATTCCATGCACAGAAATAAGACAGACATTTAATTTGGAATGCTGTCAAGCAATGCGCAGCCAGCAGTTAACTATAAATGATTACATACTGCAGCAAAGAAGCAAAACATCACAGCAGACCTCAAGGGACTTGCTGGCTGCTGGTGGGCGTGTCATTTCCATGCCGTAAAGGCCGATACGGAATGCCAAGTGTCGTGTTTCTGGTTCCTCCAACAGCACAGTACACAGAAACGACACCTTTGCCAACGTGCTCCCAGCAAATGATACCACTGCTGCTTTCCTTGCCTTTTCACCTAACAGCAGTTGGCACAAATAAAAACTTAAAACATCAATTACAGTTAGGCTGCAAAACCAATGATGTTGAACAATGCTGTGGTAACACACCATTGCATTACATCAGGGAGGCTGTCGTCAAGAACTCTCATCATCCTCAGTGGCAAAATCTGTTAGCCTTAGCCTCACAATCTTTAGGTCTCTAAGGTCCTGCCCCTGATCCCAGATCAAACGCTGTGGCTTCAAGTACAGATGGGAAATTGTGACAACGGCTCTGTAGCATGCTGCCGAGATAATTGGCATCACTGTGAGATTGTCACAAATGTCACTGTTGCAGTTATTAAATATAGCTCACGTAACTTGTCCAGTGTGCAATGTGCAATATACAGTCAAGCAAGTTTACAATAAAATATTATATTATAGTTTATAAATTAACATAAATTAAACCACATATACATAAATGTTCAATCAGTCAATAACCTAGCTACCCCCAATTTAATTACGGGACCCCCTTTTGTGATACTGTCCACAGTAACACCCAGGAAAACTAAAACATATATGAAATTCCAAGCCTGTATATGTTGATAAATGTTCAGGCACCACAAGTCAAACGTATATGACACTTGTAGACAATCGTCCAGTTCCAGATATCGGATATCATATATCATATTGTTATGTGCTTAAAATAATATCACAAATCAGGTGGAAAGACAACATAAATTCTCCAGCTTAAACATCATTAATATCAGTTGATAGTTTAGTTCAAAATCTTCTCAAGTTCAACGGAATTCAAATCCGTTCGCAGATGTCATCAACAGTTCGATCGATCCGCAGCCAATCGTTTCATCAATATCGATCGTCACACAACCGCAGCTGTCACAAATACTGTATATTCACATGTACTCTAAGTATCCTTCTCAATATCACACCAAATGGCTACTTCTCAGTCACCAAAAAAACATTCAACTTCAACAACATCAATTACCTCATATCTGCCATTGTATGATCAGATCATGTGATCATCGTCTCTCAAATACAGGGTGTCTACAAATCCAGCCTAACAAATTTCCAGGAGATTTCCAGGACACATTTAACAAATTTCCAGTAGATTTTTTACATTGATCGAGCCTCCTTAGTATTACAATTATACGT
>Ga0049105_1001708_pt1 | contig 10161 bp, 6 predicted proteins | sample WorMetvaBAHAMAS1_FD_61260 | JGI IMG/M metagenome (GOLD analysis project Ga0049105, IMG submission 61260) | Worm MetaG Olavius vacuus BAHAMAS.1 | ecosystem: Host-associated > Annelida > Digestive system > Unclassified | place: Germany: Marburg | collected 2013-04-09 | reverse complement strand
CCCCCTGCAAAATTAGGGGAGGGTGGGCGAAATGTCTGAGTGCATTTGACTAGTTTGGCCTAAGATCAATCTCTGATAAATTTTTGGCGGGGTGTCTCTCGGCCGTCTGAGAGATTGGGTCTGTGTTTCGAAAAAGGACATGAGCTAAACACAAAGGCCTAAATAGCCTATTATGTGCTGATGTGCCGTTAAGAAACTACCCACTCACTCACAAAGGCCTGCCGACATCCGTTGTGTGGTCTAACAATCTGCATTGTGCCAAGCTTCGTAATAACTTGGATTATGTCTGAATACATTGCTCACGTATAAAAAGTTCTGTTCTGCGAATAAATGCGTGAAGCTTGGCTAGGCATTATATTGCACGAAGAATAATGGGCAAGCGATTGCAAGTGATAAAGGTATTCTACGAGTAAAAACTGCGGTGTTTATCTCTCCACTCGAGCATCATCATCACGGAAGTAAACGACCATCGCATCGATGGCGTAGATCAGGCAGCAAGCGACCGAGATCCGCTAAGTCCGGACGGACAATAATCCGAGCGAACAGAGTTTCATCTGTTGACTGCCGGTCGAGCACTTGCCTCTTGGTGGTCGCTAGGAGCCTGCTTAGTGGCTGTGCTGCATCAATCCTTGTTACCCGCCTCCCAACTATTGACGACGGCCGGCCCGTCTGCACTGCAGCAGCAGCAGCCGCTTCGGCAGCTAATGTCCCAAGCATCTTTGCGCTCTTCAATATTTAAGCGGCGCAAATAGATTCGCGAGCGATTTATTGGCGCTTTAACTGCACAGACGCGATTGATATAAACGACAATCTACACTTAGCGGCGACCGTCAATCGTCGCCGCGTTCGTCAAGCGGTGGCGTTGTTCTGCCGATGTCGCAATGACGCCACCATCGACGTCATCAGCATCAGCAGCATCATCAACGGCAGCATCATTACCCGCCGTCCGTTAACATCATAATCACTCCTTGCATAACTGCTAATATCGTTCACAGTTTACAGAATGTCCAGTGAAATTTTGCGGTTGTAATAAAACTGTCGACTAGTGATTCTGAACGAAAAATTATGGACGTTTTAGCGCAATAACACAATTCAGCAGCTGAAGAACAATAATGTGTTACACGAGTAATTACCGGTAATGTATTTGTTGTATATTTATTATTCACGCGGTTTCGACTGCATGAATTTTGTGCTTCGTCTAGTCATCTTTCTGTCGATATTTTTGCACACTGGATAAAAACGACTGAAATTATAATCAATTTTATTTATCAGCAAACACGAATGTAACGACACACTAGCAAAATTTAAAAAAAAATCGAAAAAGAGAGTTATTTTCGAGTAAAAATTAAACTTCTGTTCGCGACTTGATTATAAAAGCCATCATGCAGTAGATACGAACACCAGCAAGCTATTTGCAGAGAACATTTATTATGTTTGTGTAGCAACTACGGGTAATTGAGGCAGCCTAATTACTGAAAACCTTGTCAATGGATCAGCACGTCACTGACTCGTCCGTAGCTGCAGCTATCACATCCGGGCGCCGTGGCACATTCGACCTTGTCTAACGATGGATGCCGCCAAGATGATAGCTCAAGGTCTCGTCACTGCCCGCCTTGACTATAAAGCAAAAAGCAGAGCACTTGTATAGCGCCTTGCATGGTATACAAACCACTTTAAAGCGCTCAGGCATGGATCTTACCTGCAATAAACAGCATGACTATGACAACGGGCTACTGCTGGGCACAACGGCGAGAAACCTGGACCGACTGCAGGTGGCTCAGAACACTCTTACCAGAGCTGTCTCTCAGGCTGTGCGTTCCTTCAGTGCTACTGATCTACGCCGCTGTCTTCACTGGCTGCCGATACGACAGAGAATTGACTACAAGACTGCCATGATTACATACAAAGTCAGACAGACTCAGAGGCGGATTTAGGCATGTTCAGCCGAACAGGGGCCCCCAAAAAAGGGGGCCCCACAAAAGCACAATTTTTTCATTTTTACAACATGGTAACAAGCCGGAAATATTGAAATAATGATTAGGGAAATGGAATAAAGGAAACGATTTTGTGTGGCAGGTTGGCATCAGAGACTGTCACAGTGTCCAATGTTTCCTGGTGATTGACACACTGCCTTGCTTACTTACTTACTTAAAGGCTCTCCTCAAACTGCCAGACAGCTGCTGCTGCAATAGTAGTGTGCATTGCAGCACGGGTGCTCAACAAAATGTCGATGATGACTACTGTGCGTGTCGGGTGAAGGCAGTCGGGGGGGAGGGGTATTCATATAAAGGGGCCCCACATTTTTTTCTGAACAGGGGCCCCGCTAGAAGTAAATCCGGCCCTGGGCAGACCAACATACCAGTTTACATGTCATCATTGATCAGTGACTACATCCCATCACGAACTGTACGATCATCTGACAAGTTACTGTTGTCTCAAACTGCCACTATTCTGACAATTTTCTCAAAAGGCTTTTGCTTTTGGCTCATCTACCATCTGGAACAGACTTCCGTTCTACTGTAGATCTTCTACAACTTTTAACTGTTTTAAATGCAGCCTCAAAACGTTTTTATTCGCCACAGCATACAGACCTGTTTAGTCATCGCCATCAGCGCCTCTGATTCGTTCTGCAAGTTTTTATTGTATTGTATTGTATTGTACTGTAGACACATATCATGATCACGCTCATCTTGATCACTACATCGGTGTAGGCGTAATTAAAAGGACCTCAACAGTGTACATTGATGAGCTGAGCCAGAAATGCGGTATTTTCGTCATTTACGCCATTGTTCTCTGCGCATTCAGTGCAGTCGATCCATTTAGCACATAAGATTGATTTTTTAAAATTAAAATTTGTGGTCAAAATCATAAAATACAATAGAAAATGCAGGTGTACGTGGAAATGGCAGCACAAGGAAAATTGACATGAACCAAGGTTAGAGCACTCACAGGTAGACTACCCAGCAGTAAATACGAACAGTACATGCACTACTGAAATCAATTAATACGCATAGAAGATATTTCGAAGAATCAACTTTTATATACTGCAGCAATCTTGCAGTCTATGACATTTTATTGCTATAATCGACCCGAGAGCAGTGATGTATTGGGTAGGATTACTACTCTGTAAACGTTCTCAGCAACCAGTGCCTGATTGTCTATCATGATGACGTCGTTTTATGTGCCAAGTCACGCACACTGCTGCATGACATCTAGCGGCACCGAATCACACTACTGCGTCACGCGTCCCACTCACAGTCACAGGCCGCGTAATGACACACGTGCGACACGCAGCTTCTTTGAGCCAGTGTCGACAGTGACCAAATTTCACCATCAGACATTAATCACTATGAGCTGTTAATGCCGAGGACAAGCTTGTGATGGTTAGGCGACGAAACGCCAATGCAATGCTCTGTAAAAGTGTTGCAGTATTAAAACAGACCTAACTTGTCTTTTCGTTTTTGTTGTCTCTTTGCTCTTGATTTATTTTATAACCGACAGTGTGCATTTTACGTATTAATGAAATAATTGTTTGATGAGTGACTTTTGAAATTCACACGCTTTAACAAGTGTATTTTCTATTTTGCATTTTTATATAGCTCACTCATGGGTATCTGTTATTGTAGTTAAAGTTTATGTCGATATATTTGTTTATTATGAATGACTGCTATAAATACTTTATAAATACTATGCACATATTGATTGTGATTTATACTCAATATTTTGCTGACATCGATATACTTTGTGAAATGACATATTACAACAAGAAACGTTAATTCTGTAATTAAAATTTAAGCGGACTTTTGTGTGCAAATGAAAGAGCAGCGTCGCTATAACAAGTTTTCAGTGGCGCTTAACGTTTCATGAAACGATTTTTGCTTAATTGGGGAGTTAAATGTTACTCAACTTGTGAATAATGTCATGCAACTTGCTTTAAGTGTCGTTGTAAGCTTGCAAGTTTGCACACTGGGTACAATGTGAATGTATGACTTGCAACTTTAACCTGCAAAGCGTACGAATGCGAATAAATTAATTACTGGAGAAACTATTCATTAGTTTGCAGTATGCTGTATGTTGTCGGTGACAATTGGCGTGGGAAAGCGGTCGTAAAGACGCCTCGGAGAAGATACGATGGTCGTATCAGCGAGTTAGAGGCTGGCAACGTCTGCCCATTGTCGCTGATCGGCAGAATGATATCACACCTACGTGAGCACTGAGCAGAGATCGTCAGCTAATAGGTCGGAACAGCTGGCGGTGGGATCTGCAGCCAGATTCCCGTTCCCATCGTGCTGTACAAGCACACAGGCATTCGACCTAACATGGACTGTACTGTATTTCTGACAATCTGCTTGTTTAGCAGTTCGCTTGGCCATTTCTGACATTTCCTGACCATCTTTTACACGCAAATGTATTTGAGTGTGAGTTTTAAAGTAATTTTACGATGAGTCCCTTACAAAAAAAATGTCTTATCAAATCCTATGGTAACCAGTTGGAAACCAAAAACCGTAGAGGTTTCCCTGTTTTCCGCCTTTCCAGGGGGTGATTATACCCATATGGAATGCTACGGATTCCTATGGGATACCATTGTAAATGTTTGCAAGGGGTTATCGTTGAAATACCAAAGTTATTGAAGTTTAAAGTTTCTTGTTACTAATATACTGTTCAAATTAAACTATATAATGAGGTCGAATTATATCGCATAAGTGGGCCACATTGTGACATCCTTCACGGCAACGAACTATGAAACCGCACTGCCGATTACCCAAGCCGGCACAAGCAAGAGTTGACCGCTGCAGAGATTAATGACCGTCATCACTTGTGATAGATGTGTCATATGAGCACAAATTTAGCGACGTTCGCATACGAAATGACAGCGGGCGCGCGGGCGCGCTTTATGGGAAGCAATACAGTTGGGTCGGCGATGACTGATGGCCAATAATGATGACCACTGCGTGGCTAATGCGGCGTGGATTATGGATACAGCGACTGAAGGCCGGTCAGTGCGCTCGCTTGCTCGCTCGCTCGCTCGCTCGGTCGCTAGGTTGGTTGGTCAGCAGCCGCTGAAACAATGCCTGTCAGTCAGCGCCGCTCGCAGCCAATTGGCGTCCTGCTCGGCGATGACGTTGAGTGACGTCACGCCGGCTCGCCAGCGGCAGGTGTAATTGTCGCCGGCGCTGCTGAGTGGATGCGACGCCAGTGCGCAGGCGCGCGCCGAGCATTTCCGTTTAACTGACTGCGGGACGCCTGTCGGCACAGTCGCGATGTTACGCTGTCTACGTGATGTCTCGACGACGTTTGAAACACCACCACGACGCGACGCTAAGTTATGCAGCACCCGAGTGGATAAAAATCTGATGTGTTGGACTATTTGACGATTGAAATGAGCGAGTGTCGACCTGAATGAACAGGCAACTAAACATTCATTATGCGATAATTTCGTCGTTCATCATCACCTCTGAGTTCTTGATGGCGCTTCAAAGACCTGCAACCGGAGACGTCAAGTTAATTTAGTTTAATAGTTGGATATACGGCCATTTTGGATCGTGGGGCTTGTTCGTATTCTGACTGCGTGAACTGGGCAAGCTAACTAACTACTAATAACTTACTGAAACAATCGAGGATTGATATCACGAACAGTTGACTACAGCACCCACTATCGTTCATCGGTTTCCTGACCACCAGTTGACAACAAAGTAGACAACATATCGTCGACCTTGACAATAAACTCAACTTGTTTAACAGTGATACTGCTCCGAGACGTCGCTGACATGTTTCCAAACGTCCGCCTCGGTCTGTCAGAAGTCTATCCGCAGGCTGTTGCTGCTGCTGAGCAGTATCATCCGGGCGCAAGTAGTGTCCCTGCAGTGGCGCCGCAGGATGCGTTCCAGACGCCGGCGTACTGCGTCCTGCCGTACCATCAGCGTCAGCGTCAGCAGTTAGACCCGCAGCGGCAACCGAGACAGCTGGGCAGCGTCGATGACGGCACGGCGGCCCTTCGACCGACATGTGTGGCCGGCAGTGCACGGCGGACATTCCACCATCACGGCTCCAGCGCTGGCTTCTTCCCGTACCTGCGGACGACCACGGCGGCAGCGGCGGCCGCGTTCAGCGCTGGATTGAAGCAGGAACTGTTCTGTCAGTGGATCGACACGACGTACTCGCCTCTGACCTCACTGCCGCTGACGCCGATGATGTGTCGTCGCTCATTTGCCACCATGTACGAGCTGGTGACGCACATCAGCGTCGAGCACGTCGGTGCGGGGGCGGGCAGCGGCGATCAGGCCAACTACGTTTGTCTGTGGCGCAACTGCGGCCGTCAATTGCGACCGTTCAAGGCCAAGTACAAGCTGGTCAACCACATCCGCGTCCACACGGGAGAGAAACCATTTCCGTGTCTGTTTCCAGGCTGCGGCAAAGTGTTCGCGCGCAGCGAGAACCTCAAGATACACAAGCGAACGCATACAGGTGAGCGCGACAGCTGCACGGTCTTGCTCGCTGAAACGTCGTAAATAAGTAAGTAAGAGTATTTCTAAGGCGCAAACAGTCACTCTGCGCCGAGGTCAGTCAGCTCTCAAACAGAAGTGTTTTACTGGCCGTTTGAATTGTCCGTAGCTGATATGGTGTCGCAAGTAAGAAGTAGGCCTAGATTGTTCCACACCCGTGAACTAACAGTAGTGAAGCTCTTATCGCCGAAGGTATCATTTGGCTGCAACTTGTTAAAAGGTAAATTTTATCGAATCGAGAGCGTGTTAACCATTTTATACGCTACTGCAGATATTATTCCATATCAGATATTATTTCATTTTCATTCGTTATGCGAAATACACGGAACTTTGCCATAGGCCTGAAGTCAGTAGAAGTAAGTTAATAGACAGTTATAAAGATAGCGCAATAGCAAAGCTTACCAGCTAGAATAACGTACTGAAGGTAGAGTTTGAGTTCGTTCAGTTAACGTTCAGTTATCTGTAATTGTCATCCGCGAATGCGGCGTGGTAAAACATTCGGTCGCTTCCATCTGTCTGTCTGTTTTAAAGCTTGTACTAGGCCAACTCAGCCTTTCATCCTTTCGGGGTAGATAAATGAGTAGTGGGCTTGATTACCGGACGAGTGCTTGGTTGCGCCATCTGGTGAATGCCTACGGGGTTATAAGCCTCGTGCGGTTGATTGCAGCCGCTTAGCGCCGCTTGTGGCAGCTTCCTGCTTGGCTAAACCCAGTTGTTATACCTGGCCTGCGTGCCGGTACTTGTGCTGTCCTGCGTGGCAGCTTGTTGATTGCGTGCAAGTGCGTTTGTCATTTGTCTAATAAAGAATTACTTTACTTTTACTTTAAATCCTTGACCTAGAAAGTCCATTTCTGATAAGCATGATTTCAGTACAGGGGATACATGTCAAGTTTGTATATCAAGGTCATTGGGTCAAGGTCAAGGTCACAGGATACTACTGTAATACTAGTATACTACACTGTACAGGGTGGCTTATCCAGACAAGTAGCAAAACCTACGATGGCGGACCTGGGGTAACGGACCATGGGTGGCGGACCTATAGGCCTAGTGGCGGAGCAAAAAGAGTGTCCGTGTATACTTTTAGCGGATGGTCTGCCTTCGACTGAAAAGCAATCTTGTTATGGTTGCTACCAGTCTCTTTTGATTACATTACAAAGTAATGAGTACTTATTGGTTACTGCCCGTCACTGATTAAATGCCTTCGTGAACTCGGACACCTTAGCATATAATGTAGTTAGCAGAACTGAAATTAGCAGGAATTATATATCAGTTAACTCGACATAGTTTGACATTTGTTAGCGCTTCTGGAAAATGCACTTTTGTTCGAAATGTGAATGATATTTATATTCAGATCGACATTATAAACATCATTTACCCTCAAACAGAATTGCGCAAGTTCCAGCTAGGATCGCAAAGCAAAACACCTTAAGAACATGTCAAACTACATTTTACTATGGCGACTTAGCCGAACTGTAATCATCAAGATCTCATTCTTTCGTCAGTTTCGTGATATTATTTTACTGTTGGGACACACGAAATTCTGTGTGCGCTGTTTGCTGCAGGCGAGAAACCGTTTCGTTGCGAGTTTGTTGGTTGTGAGCGTCGTTTCGCCAACAGTTCAGATCGCAAGAAACATTCGCACGTACATACGAGCGACAAGCCGTACAATTGCCGTTACGCCGGCTGTGACAAGGCCTACACTCACCCGTCGTCGCTGCGAAAGCACATCAAGTCGCATGGTCGTCAACAGCCGTCAGTCGTCGTACAGACGTCGTCGTCGTCACCGTTGCGACAGACGGTCATCCCCGACGTCACGGTGGTGGCCGGGTCGGACACCAGCAGTGCGTCACCGAACTACCACGACCCGCGACGCTCCGCTCACTCGGGCGACAACGCCGACTCCACCAACGCCTACGAACCCCGCGAATTCAGGCGTCGCGTCGACCTGCTCGTCAAGACACCGGAAGCGGAAATGGTTGGCGCCATGCTGGTACGGGACCGGCATTCGTTGACCGTATCATCGTCGACATCGACGGCGACAGAACGGCGGCTTCCGGTCGCCGTCGGTGACGACCACGACCGTTACGGCCCGACTCTAGAGAGCGTGGCGCAGGCAGAGTACGATGACGATCGGTTCAGGTCGACTTCAGTGGACTTTCGATGTCATCGTAACATGACCGCTCTGCAGCAGTTAGAGCCGACGACGCCCGGTGGATTGAGTGAATGGTACTTCAACTGTCACCATCACGGCGGCGGTCAAGCTGGCAGCATGCAGACTGACCGGTTTGCTCTGTGTTCGATGCCGGGACTACAACCGGTCATAGCCGCGCAGTACTGATACCCGGTAAAGCTGCAGAAGTCCGAGTGTTTGAATGCATTGATACTCCGGGATGTCACACAACTACAATGATGCGCTGCAAATGCGAAACTGCAAATGGGGAAAAGTGGAGAATGGTGGACCGGGAATGGAAAATTGTAGGCTGAAAATGAGACGTCGGATAGGAGGGTGGAAAATGATTTACTGAAAATGTAGAAATGTAATCACTTAAATCGAGTCATCGTGAGAGTCGTTGCATTTTCTCGAATATGCTGCCTCTCTGGTGTCGCTTTTTCCAGTTCCGCATTTTCAGTCAACCCAATTAAATTTCAGATTTCGAGAGCATCATAAGTCCATTGCAATTATAGTCCATGCCGTGTTGGCGATGTGTTGTTGGCGATGTGTCTGACCGAAGTTGTCTCAGGTTTCTTGATTAAATTGGTACAGACCAAACCTTTGCAGCACCAAACTCATCATTCTACAGACAGTGGTGGGGTTCCCTTTGCATAAGCTTATCGGTGTACCGATGTCGAAAGTCGACGTTTTATAGTTCAGTCTGCTTTTATCAATAGCGAAAAAAGTGTTATGTAACATTTTGTTAGTTCGTGAAAGTTTTAGACCTGCAGTCCACAGATATAACTTTCTGCACGTCGCTGCTATTTCACCTTACTCCACGTCGACTTTTCACAACAATAAGATATTTAGAAATGTATTCATGACTACGTGACTGAAGTCTTCCGTTGCGCAAGATTCAACGCCGAACGCTTTCATTATCTTCTCGTCCTTCTGAATGTATCGACACTATCTTAGCGTTAAGTCCGTCTAGTATTGCGAATCGACCGAATCGACCGACTACGCAGTTGCTGTTGTCGACGTTGTTTGTATATATAGACGACGCTGTTGTTGACCGTTCATTTACTAGGTTTGTTGCATCGATTTAAGTTCACGTCACAGTAAAACTATCTAATAGTGCACAATGACGTATAGTAGCCTTTGCTGGTCATTTGTATAGTTTCGCCGAATGCCGTCAGTCAGATGTTCGGTTTCAAGACAAAATCGACGTCGTTGTTTTCACACTTCGTATTTTTATCGATATTTAGACAACGAGACACTTGAGAAACTTGTAAATCAATTTTAGATGCCTAAACAGTCAATTTTCGGAAATTAGGCCTACTGCAGATTCGAACTAGTTATTTTGTCGAGTTTATTAAGTTCGTCGTTATCGTCATTTATTTTGCTTAAAATATACAATATAAACAAAAAAATAACACGAGTTATTAAGTCGCTGAGTAGTTCAGCCATGGACACTGACGTTGTCTTCAAAACGAATACATAAAAAAA
>Ga0049105_1001707_pt1 | contig 10162 bp, 9 predicted proteins | sample WorMetvaBAHAMAS1_FD_61260 | JGI IMG/M metagenome (GOLD analysis project Ga0049105, IMG submission 61260) | Worm MetaG Olavius vacuus BAHAMAS.1 | ecosystem: Host-associated > Annelida > Digestive system > Unclassified | place: Germany: Marburg | collected 2013-04-09 | reverse complement strand
ATTGGAAAGCGCGTAGTGGACTTCCTATTAGCGTTAATTGAACTTTTTTCGCTAGGTGTTACGGCTGAGGAGCTACGAGCGATTATTAGTTGAAAATCGGCGATTTCGTTCCAACGGGGGCCGGTTGACCCAAAGTTTCAGGTAGAAGGGGTCGCCTCCCACCAACCATTCTTCTTCTCAGAAAACTAGGCTAAATGTTCTTTCGTATGGTATATAAATCTGGACCGATTTTTCTACCGTTTTGTCACAATACACGCGTGTGACAGACGGACGGACAGACAGACGGACGGACAGACAGACGGCAGACAGACGGACAGAATTCTCATCACAATACCGCGTCTGCATTACATGCAGCGCGGTAAAAAATCGATATGACATCATAACTTCGCCGGATGAAATTTTGTAGGCAGATAAAAAATCATATAGACAAACAACAAACTTAGCAGAGTACAACGTCTTTTATATCACAATTCACAAAAGATGATTATTACTTCGCAGCACAGGGACATTTTAATGATGTGCTGCTGAAGTACTATCATCTTTTTATGATATTAAGTTGTTTCAATCTGCGAGTTTGTAGCAGTCGTCATTAAGAGGCGTTGTAAACTGCGAATTTTTTATTATATTAATCTACTCTAAAAATTTACAGTATTACACCCCATCCGACACAATCTGATGCAGCCGACTGATTTCAGAAAACAACACATTATACTAAGAAATTTATCGTTAGAATGCTACAAACACGTTATAAAATGCTATATCAGTGAATTCCACTGTACAGGTGCTATTGTTTACTGGCAGTGTGTCAACAGCAACGGTGTCTTCATATTGACGGGATGTGCAACCGGTTACGTAATCACGATCCAGTCAGCAAGAGGCTCGTTATATTGTGGGCTAAATTGTAGGAAACCAATTAATACGGCTGTTCTGAGTAAGTGTAATGGACGACGGAGGTGCCGCTTAAAAAATAAAAGTAACAAACTGGTTTGTTTGTGGATCAGCTATTCCTGCACAAGAGGTAAGTGTTATTATGTTTCCACGATACGATGACATGTGAACTGTGTGGCATTTAATTTTTTCAGCGTTTTTGTTCCGATTACAGTGACACTTAAATAACAGGTTGTTCGAGCCCTAACCTGTTACGTAAGCCATAGCGCTAAGCATAGGAAAATGGCAGATTTTGACCACTCATTGGAACAAAACCCCTGAACCGATTTTGATGAAACTTGGCATGATGACTATGTCCGGAACCACACCCCACATGACAACTTTGATGGGCGTAGCGCAACGTGGGTGGTCTGGGCAAATATGTGACTTGTCACATCTCTGAGTTTCTTCTCTGTTTTTTCTTTCTTTTTTGCTTTCTTGCCCAGGTCGCATTTCTTGACTATCGGCACAATCTATACACCAAAACGCGTTTCCGGCCAAGGATGTGCCTTTTGGGGTCTCGAACAATATCCGACTACATTTAGGGGGTTAACCCCCCCCAAAAAAAAAACTCCCCAAAACGGGCGGGATAGGCATTTCGCAGCCAAATCAGTGAAGTAGTAAAATAGCCATATCGGTCACTGATGAAGATATTGGCGTCACATTTCACAGACATATTGACCACAGAGTACTTTATCGAATAAATGCAAAATTAGGTCAAAGGAGTCGTGAAGGGGTTATGTGACCTACTTTTTAATTTTGGGACCCTCTCCATATCTCAGGAATCGTTAAAGCTAGAAACTTCAAATTTGGCAGGCATATAGACCGCTGGGGGCACTAACGCGAAAAATGCAAAATTATATCAAAAGGGGTCGGAAAGGGGTCACGTGACCTACTTTTGAAATTTCGTGACCGCCTCCATATCTCTGAAACGGGTGAAACTAAAAACTTCAAATTTAGTACAAATGTTGATCACCCGAAGCCATTAAAAATGCAAAATTATGTCAAAAGGGTCAGGATAGGGTCACGTGACCTACTTCTAAAATTTTGGGAACCCCTCCATATCTCCAGAACGCCTGACTCTAAAAACTTCAAATTTAAAACGCATATAGCCTACGAGGGACGATAACGAAAAAATTGCAAAATTACGTCAAAGGGGGTAGAAAAGGGTCACGTGACCTACTTTTAAAATTTGAGGACCCCCTCCATATCTCAGGAACGCGTGATGCTGGAAATTTCAAATTTGGCAACCACATAGACCGCTAGGGGCACTAACGTAAAAATGCAAAATTAGGTCAAAAAGGGTCTGGAAGGGGTCACGTAATCTACTTTTGAAATTTTGTTACGTCCTTCATATCTCGGGAACGGGTGACGCTATAAACTTCAAATTTGGTACGAATGTTGATCACCTAAAGCCACTAACGAAAAAATGCAAAATTAGGTCAAATAGGGCCAGGAAAGGGTCATGTGACCTACTTTTGAAATTTCAGGACCCCCTCCATATCTCAAAAACGCATACAACTAGAAATTTCAAGTTTAGCAAGCATATAAACCGCTAGGGGCACTAACGTGGAAAATGCAAAATTAGGTTAAAAGGGGTCGGGAACAGGGTCACGTAACCTACTTTTGAAATTGTGTGACCTCCTCCATATCTCGGGATCAGGTGAAGCTAGAAACTTCAAATTTGGTACGAATGTTGATCACCCGAAGCCACTAACGAAAAAAATGCAAAATTAGGTCAAATAGGGGCAGGAAAGGGTTACGTGACCTGCTTTCGAAATTGTGTGACCTCCTCCATATCTCCGAAACGCGTGAAGCTATATAGAGATTTCAAATTTGGTAAGCATAGAGAACACCAGGGGCGCTAACAAAAAAGAAACAAAATTAGGTCAAATAAGGCCAGGAAAGGGTCACGTGACCTACTTTTGAAATTTCAGGACCCCTGCCATATCTCAAATCGGGTGAAGCTAGAAACTTCAAATTTGGTACGAATGTTGATCACCCGAAGCCAATAACGAAAAAAATGCAAAATTAGGTCAAATAGGGCCAGGTATGGGTCATGTGACCTGCTTTTGAAATTGTGTGACCTCCTCGATATCTCCGGAACGCGTAAAGCTAGAGATTTCAAATTTGGCAAGCATATAGAACACCAGGGGCGCTTACGAAAAAAATGCAAAATTAGGTCAAAGGGGTTCGGAAAAAGGTCACGTGACCTTCTTTTTGAATTTTGAGACCCCCTTTATATTTCAGGAACGGTTGAAGCTAGAAACTTCAACTTTGGCAGGAATATTGATCTCCAGAAGCCATTAACGAAAAAAATGCAAAATTAGGTGAAAGGTCGTCAGGAAAACGTCACGTGACCTACTTCTGAAATTTAAGGACCTCTGCCATATCTTCGGAACGCATGAAGCTAGAAACTTCAAGTTTGGCACGCATATAGCCCACCACGAGCGCTAACAAAAATTGCAAAATTAGGTCAAAGGGTGTTGGGAGAAGGTCATGTGACCTACTTTTTGAATTTTGAAACCCACTCCATATCTCCGGAACGCGTTGGAACGCATACAGCTTACGAGGGGCGCTAACGAAACCTAGTCAGCCTTGCCAAGTTTCATCAAAATCGGTTCAGGGGTTTTAGCCCCCCGAGGGGTCAAAATCTGCTATTTTCCTATGCTTAGCGCTATGGCTTATATAACAGGTTAGGGCTACCGCCCAACCTGTGATGAAGGGTAACTTTATTCATAATTTATATAGTCTCGCCCTTAACATAAATGGGGTTATTTCCCCCAAAAAAATTTGAAATCTTTGAGATTGTTGTAAGTGACTTTCTGGCGAATATCTCCGTATGTCGTTTTTTTGACACCAATAGTAATGTCAGTGGAATTATTAGGGGGGTTAAAATCGACCTCCTCCAACACAATATAAAAAGTTTTATGGGGGTCGAGACTTTGTACAGGGGATCAACCCTCCAACCTTCCCCTCAAATACAGCCCTGGGCCGCGGTAGGCCCTGGGAATGGGGGACCTGGGGATGGGGGACCCTGGGAATGGCGGGCCAATACCAGAGAGGTGGCGAAGTTGTCATGTTATTTTTAACTACTTTTAGAATTTTGGGGCCCTTCATATCTCGAGAACGGTTGAAGCTTATAACTTCAAACACGTTCATAAAAGCGTACAAATCGAGTAATGATTTCCTATTACTGGTTAAATTTATGTAATAAAACCGCAAATATTAAATAGACAAAACTGCACTCAGTTTCACAGTTGTATACAAGCCATCGCTCCGTCCCAAAAATTTTACAAGGGGTCAAGAATGCGAAACTTTGTCTCGATTTTCGTCTCCATGGCCTTTGACTCGTTCTGCTTTTGAGTCGGAGCAACATCAGAAATCTAGAAATTCTACCTGGAGCTCCAGTGATTGTCCTTCGTTTTGACTCAGACACTTAGCCGTGGTCCATCGCCCTGTAATTTTTAAAACTGTCAGAAAGTTCGAAATTGGCCTAAATTTGGCAGCTAAGATGCTGTAATTTCGAAATGAAGCACCGCAATCCGAAACAAATCTTGGGAGCTGCAATCATTAGCCTATATCCTCCCCTAGTGCTATAAAAATTGCCCCACTAAAAAGGACCGCGAGAAAGTATTGAATCTTCCAGCTCGCACAGCGTATCAGAGGTTATAGATTCTACGCTGAACGTGAAACCTGACTTCGACATTTCGCCTATCCCTCCCACAATTTTACAGGGCTGAACAAATGCGAAATTTGGCTTGGCTTTACGACTTTTGTCGACGCTAAGACTCTCTGGTTTCGAAATAAAGTGATATGTATTAAACGTAGGTGCAATCCGAAAACTAGCGCCTAGAAATTTACCCCTATATATCTCCGTCATCTTATTAATAATTATTTAACACGTTGATCGAGAGATATAATGCAGCAGATAAGTTGTCGAGCAAAAATTCCGAAGTTTGCAAACAAGCAACTTGTGGAACTGGAAACCATGCCATGCGTCACCTGCTTCACAGTCCAAGTTTACAACTACCTTAGAGTTAGTGTGCTTTTGCATAATACTCTTTGTGGTCAATGTGCGTGCCAAATTTGCAGTTTCTAGCTTCAACCGTTCCGAAGATATAAAGGGGCTATTCCAAAAATCACCAAGCTATTAAATTTAATGTTGATTCATGGATATGTGCCTCAGAATTTTGGTCACAGTATCATCATCCCACTAATGAAGGATAGGCGTGCGGATGCTTTGCAGTTGGCTAACTACAGGGGCATTTTCCTTAGTCCGGTGTTTCCTAAGTTGTTTGTTGTCTGTCTCAGTAGTACGTTTGGTATTTTCCTTACTAGGTATAACCTTCAATTTGGCTTCAAGAAAAATTCTGGTTGTGCCTCCGCAATTTTTGTTGCCCAGCAAGTGATACAGCACTTTAACAAGAATGGTAGCACTGTGTATCTCTCTGCCTTGGATGCTAGTAAGGCGTTTGATCGGGTTGATCACAATATGTTAGTAAATAAACTTGTCTCTTGTGGAACTCCATGGTGTTTCATTTGGATTATTAAAAATTGGAATACCAAGCTAAATGCTTGTTAGGATGTAACGGTGTGCTAAATCACTTCTTCTCTGTCGTTTGTGGTGTATGTCAAGGTATCTTGTTCCCTCTCATGTTTAATGTGTACATAGATGACTTTATCAGGCGACTTAAATTGGATAGATTAGGTGGTTGTGTTGCATTTACATTGGTTGTATTGTGTACGCGGATGGCATACTATTTTTATCACCATCTGTGGCATCATTGCAAGCTATGATTAATATTTTTGATGACCAAGGTAGTAAGTATAACATGTTGTTTAATTCCAAGAAGTCTACACGTTTTAAAATTGGCAGTAAATGGTCATCAGATACTGATCGTATGAGATTAAAATGAAGATATCAAGTTGCAAACATTTGGGTGTTATGTTCGTTACTGGTCTGACATTGCATGTTGATCGTGGCAATGTTAAAAGAAAATTTTATGCTGTTTGTAATGCTGTCCTGACTGACTCTAAATATGCTGATGAGTTTGTGAAGTTACATCTAGTCGAGTCTTATTGTGTACCTCTACTTACTTACTTACGGTAGATCCAAAGTGTTTTAGGTACAACGAAAGTCAATAGAAATCAATGGAAAATGGGAAATATGACCCCCGCTGTCCTCAAAATCCCTAAACAGATGGCCACCTAATTTAGCGTGGGTGATGATGTTATGGACTCCGACCTACCCCTGTGCAAAATATCATTAAGGGTTTTTTTGCTCCCCCCGCGCCGGCGCGTACAAAGTTTTTCTTTCTTTTTTTTTGAAGGGGGGGGGGTTCTGGTGACGCCATACAGCCAAAGACACCTGCACCGATTTTCATGATGTATACGTCAAATGACATCGTTTCGCGCAAGGATGTACCTTTTGGTTGTCCCGAAAACAAAATTTCACATGTCGACCACCATTTCCCCCGAAAGCTCAAATTTCTGGCCAATTTTTGACGTCAAAAATGTCTTAACAATGGCGATGCTCCCCTGTAAACTACTCTTAATCGTTATTGTCGTAACCCCATTAACGTTGTATTATTATGATGATATTATTTCGCAGCACAGTTACATTTTGGCGATGTGTTGCACAAGTAATATAATCTTTTGTGATATATACTGGTTTTAGATCTGCGACATTGTGGATGTCGTCCTTAAAAGACTTTGTAAACTGATAAGTTTTTTTTACAATAATACTGAATAAAAATGCGCTTATCGTTTAAACCAAACGTTACGTGTAGGCCTACACGAAACTTGTAATTTGTGAACGTTTCCTCAACGTTCAGACGTCAAAATAGCGTCGTACAAATTGACTGTTGGTCTGGGCCCCCTGGCGGCGGGGGCCTTTTCCATGGTACAAACGGCACAATGGTTAATCCGGCATTGCCAGTGAATGGCTACCGTCAGTCCTTATTTAAAGAGGTCTGTGCTTTATAGTATGGTTGACAACGTAGCTCGGATGTAAATACAAAACGTTAACCGCGTAGTGTGATACTTTGTCGCATGATAAAGGTGACGGTTCCATATTGGAGACATCGGACACACCTTACCCATGGACTATACTGGAATGGGAGACGACAGCAATAGTTACCGGTAAATCGGCATTCACAACTATGACTGCCGAAAACCGTCGTTCCGGAAGCTCTGTTACCTTCGACGATAAGGAACTGACGACCAGCATGCATTCGAAACCCACCGTCATACAGTGCGCATCTTGTTCATCGTCATCCAGCGATGAAGGGATTTCAACGAGTTCTGCCTTCCAGGCATCAGCAAACAGCCAGCAAGGTTAGTTAGCTTTACAGGTGGTTATGATCACACGAACTGCCTGTACAATATACACAGTGAACCATGAAAACGTGCATTTTGTTTTTGACTATAACTTTGGCTAATCTTAACCGATTTTTATAGTTTTTATATCATTTTAATCGTGAATAAATTCTACATGCGACTGTAGTAAAATTTACCACATTACCTTAACTGTGTGCGCACCTTACTTCGTAAAATTAAATAAAAACAGTTTTCAGTTAAAAACGCTATTATTTTTGGTTCATTTACATCCACAGCAAAAGAAAACAGAAAAAGTCATCTCCAATTATCACATTTACAGTTGCCATTTTGACATTGTTATTTTGAGAGTAGCAATCATAAATAATGTTCAAAATGCCCGCCTTCAGCGTCGACACAGGCCGACAGACGACGCTTCCACTCGTCGATGGCATGGTTCACAACGTCCACTACCGGGTGCTCGTTCAATGGATCGCGTTGATCGCAATCGCTTCAGAAAGTCCTCCACACCACGCTTGCTCCACTTCTTGTTTGAAAATTCCTTAATTAATGGTGTCACCCTGTACTTTTTTGACCTGACCTTGTCAAGTGAGGCATATATATGAATATATCAGGAATGTATGTGAAATCTAATGTTCACATTTACGGCTCGATGACTGCTCTATGTCCTCTCACCTCACTCACTTACTCTTGTTTGGATGACAATTATGTATGTTTATATATTTTAAATGGCTTAAATATCTGTAGCCACAAGAATATATACTGGAGTCATTATCGGTATTATCGTGCTGCTGCTGATCATTGTCGTCGTGGTGATTGCAATCGGCGTCATTCGCCGGAGAAGGTAAGTCATTTAAATGCAGTACTGTTGACTCCTTGATGTAACAATCGTTTTACATGTTGCTAACAATGGTGAACTGCATACGTGAATTTAACTAGCATGTCATATTATTAGGTCATTCGGAAGGTTTACTGCTGTCTTTTTACCGGACCTCTGATATCCTAGACCATTATTGTTGCCCATCAAACATGATAGATGATAGGCCGTATGGTAAGCTCGATGCTTTAACACAGCATTTTCGCCCAGCCTTCCCCTAATTTTACAGGGGATCAAAAAGTGCGAAATTTGGCCACGTTTTTTATAACGGTTGACTTCGACCCGTTACGGAGGAATATATCTGAAATCTAAAGTTCACATCTACGGCTCGATAACTGCTTTAGTTATGGCCTCACAAAATTGGGTAAAGTTAAACACTAATATGGTAACTAAATGATGAAAAACAAACAGTTTTAATGAGTCTATGTTGTTTTTTATTTAACTTTCAATCTTGTATGTGTTTGAATTATTGAAATCGGGCATTCCACTTTAATAAAAGAACTGCATTACACTATTGAATGACTGTGGTTTAATGCTTGTGATTGTGGTCTTGATTCTGGTTCCACCAAAACTTCTATGTCTGAACTCTGTGTTCCAGCCGAAACTGAGGCTAGTAATTCAACAACCTGAGTAGCAGTGACCTCGTGAAACAATACCGGCGTGGTGGAGTTTCAGCATGAGGCTCCATCCCGACATACGCCTTGTTCCTTATAGAACAAGAAAGCGACCTTACAGCTCGGGACCGTAAGAAATAGTTCATGAAATAGTGTGATCTTTTGTGACCTGTTTCCAGTGCCTAACATCCAAATTTTTAACCCGAAATTTTACCTAGACAAGTATTAACTCTGCAAACAGGAGCTTCCAATCTTACACCTACTTCTTAAAGCACGCCTATGGTTCTAACTGCAGTCTCTCCCAGATTGTCCCCAACACCAAAAGTAATGACAAAAGTTTAACCCCCGAAAAGATAACGATCAATCACGTCTTACAGCAAGAAAACACGATGTAAGCTTAATATCCACGGCACAGTAGTAGACTACTAGAATTCAGGTCATTATTATCAAAGACAGTTAGCTGATAGACGCAAATTTATAATCATACATTAAAATTCCCCCTCTTTGGGATTTTTGTCTTCCCTCTACTTTACCCATGGTGCATGTTGCGCCATGCTTAACATTAGCTGGACGCCCCTGGCGGTATCTCCGCGGAAATGGGGATGAAAGCCACGGTTACACCACAGGGATGGGGTTAGAGCTTGCGGTATACCCGCGATAATGGGGACACCTTTATTTAAAACTGTAAAAATAGTCCTCGGTAAGAAAACTACCTACTCAATGCCATTTTGAAGGGTTTTGGGGGCATATTTCCCAAAATGACGTCAAAATGATTGAAAGTACAAAACTATCCAAAGTTCCAATGTTGTGTTCACATGTTTTTAACTGATCCATGTACAGGCGTTTAGCAGCCAACAAGGTCAACAGTGCAAGAAATTCACATGTTGAACATGCACCAAATATGTACGAGATGTCAAGCGACGATATCACTCAACCTACATACTCCACTATAGATGACCAATCAGAAGCCAGCGCACCTGCTACGGCCACTAAACCGGTAGTTACCAATGCTGCAGAGAACAGCAGAACTCAGCCGTCAGCTCCATCGCCCAGAAGTAGTACTAACGACTTCACACTCGTCGACAACGACCTCTATGGTTAGCTTCTACTAATACTTGTAAATGTATTAATGTTTAAGCCAATTAATTATCAACTTATAATCTAATTAAAAATAATGTAAACTTTGATGTTGAGAGTAACGTTTGCTGATCCAATGCAACACTTTGCAATTGCACATTAAACTGTTGCAGTGTACAACCCACCCGTTAATTTAGGTCATTACATCTGAGAAGAAGAACAAAGCAAGTAAGCTTATTGATGGTTTGGCTGACGATACAGAAATAGCTGAAGCGTTTGCTAAACATTTTCGAACAACATGTAGTAGTTTTAATGAAGGTCAGAGTAA
>Ga0049105_1001706_pt1 | contig 10162 bp, 12 predicted proteins | sample WorMetvaBAHAMAS1_FD_61260 | JGI IMG/M metagenome (GOLD analysis project Ga0049105, IMG submission 61260) | Worm MetaG Olavius vacuus BAHAMAS.1 | ecosystem: Host-associated > Annelida > Digestive system > Unclassified | place: Germany: Marburg | collected 2013-04-09 | reverse complement strand
TTTTTCGCTAGGTGTTACGGCTGAGGCGCTACGAGCGATTATTGGTTGAAAATCGGCGATTTCATTCCAATGGGGGTCGGTTGACCCAAAATTTCAGGTAGAAGGGGTCGCCCCCACCAATCTTCTCAGAAAACTAGGATAAATGTTCTTTCGTATGGTATATAAATCTGGACAGATCTTTTCTCCGTTTTGTCAGGGATCACGCGTGTGACAGACGGACAGACGGACGGACGGACAGACAGAAATCACCTCACAATACCGCGTCTGCATTACATGCAGTGCGGTAAAAATTCTTTCACTGTTGGAAATTGAAATGAATAATCTACAAAATAAACTAATTGCCACTTTTTAAAAATTTTGCTGTACTACTGTGTGAAAGTTGAAGTTATCATCCATCGTGTTTATTTTTCTACCTTTTTACTTTCTTTTGTATGCGCACTATAAATCCACATATGATGATGACAATAATAATATCGCCACCGTATTGGTATGACATTATGCTAACAAACCTGGGATGCAATAAATGTGTGTACATTGATGATGTAGTTTCATTGCACAGCTGGGACCAGTGTTTCGGTGTAGTTATTATGTTACTGTATACTGTATACATGCAAGATGTGTGGATTGTGTGGCCAGGTCTGACCTTGAAGCCTGGATGCATGCTCAAGCAGGTGAAAAGTTGAACGCATCTGTTGAGTTAGATGAGCCCGCAGTAGTGCTGGAGACCATAGCATCAGTGAAAGAGCAGCAGAGTAAAGTCATGGACCAGCTCTCAGTTGCTCAACAACAACTGCAGGCTCAACTTCAAATTAGTTAATAAGTTGTTTTATATTGGTATATACATTCTATGATTCTGTGGTGTGTCTTGTGGGTGCATTGGCCTACTACTAGGCAAAACTTACAGATTTTTCTTCAGTAATGATTTGCTGAAGCTGCTGCACACTCTAAAATTATTTACACTTAGGTTTTAGTTAACTGCCAATTAGGTCTAAACAGTTCTCTAGAGCATGCATTTAATTTTATCAGTCAGAATTAGCTGCAGTTTAACATGTTATTAATTGACACCCAGTTACTTAAAATACATTTTACTTACGTAATTTGTCATGGTAATTACAGTATGTAAAAGAAAGGTGACTGACTCCCTAATGCTACTGATTATACTGTGTGTGACATATAAACGGATTTCAGATGGTCTGGTTGATTCAACTGTTAACGTCGGGAACAGGTCTGTTCAGTCTGGTATACCGGAAGAGGCGTTTGACTTGGAGTGCCCTGACCTTGAACTGAAAGCTTCCATCTTGCAGCAGTTTATTCTCCTTGATGGCAAATATGTTGAAAGACTGAACCAACTTGAAGAAGACCATTGCAGCGTGTTGAGGTAAACTGTATGTTTTTGACATATAGTGATCAAATATTTAGTCATCCATCACAGTAAAAAAGCAGTGAATCAACAGACATGTGTAATCCAACATATTTCAAGCCATTTTGAACCCGGATAAATTGGGAGTGTCGTGTCATCACAAGGGTATCTGAATGTGAAACTGGGTATATGGGCTTCGTCTAAACCAGAACGTCTTGTTTTAGAGGGGAGGTGTACTTCAAAGCACCTTGCATTGATAATGACTATAGCAAGCTGGATAAACAGCTGGATTGATTGATTGAGCAAGGTTTAACATCCCACCAAACACATTATAGGTCATATCGGGGACGATTTTTACAGGTCATATGATCAAACCAACAGTGTCAAAGCACTGAAGGAAGCCAGTTGGTCTTCTAGATAAGGCTTGAATCCCACCAGGACCACTCCACCATGTTACAATAATACAACTCTAGGCAACCGCCTCTATGCATGGCGTAAGGGTCCCAGTGCGACAAACCCAATGTGCTGGACCTGTAAGAACTGGTCACATGAGTGCTGCTGACTGTGAACATTATGTCACACAACCCAGCACGGAGCAGTTGTGATAATATTCCCTCTTAACCTCCAGACAATCACCGTAACTAGGATGTTGTCTAGCGGAGGGGAAGGAGGCTGACATTTATGGGGCAGGGACGCCACACCCTGAGATCAATAAGTGATCCTGTTTACCCCCGATGAACAGCTGGATGTCTGCATAGATGTTTGGAAAATGAGTGAAAATGCAGTGGTAGACGGTAACCAGATTGGTAGTGCCAACAACGAATTGTTGAAAATTTTTTAATGAATCTGCTGTGGTTTCTTACAGATTGTTCAGAAATAAGTTTGCAAAATGGGTTTCAAAAAACTACTTTGTTGACAGTATTGGCAGGTATTTGATAAACTTCATGTTATCTGAGTAACAACATAGTACATGTAGTTGCTAATTTAAGTAGTTAATTTCGTTCATTGAGCCGGTCAGTTTGTCAGGGTTTTTAAGGTACCTGGTACTGTTGAACCATTGCATTATTTGGAAAACATACTTTCTGTGTGTTTAGCTTGCCGACTGGTGGGTGGTCAACAGATGACCATGACGTGTTTCTGTATGTGATGGAGTCATACACGACTGATCTCACTAACCGACGACTGCTTTATATCGACTGCCTTCAGCGCTGTCTGCCACACAAAACCAGATCGGACATTGTAAGTTTTTGTTACAGAGCATGTTTCAATCCATTTGTTTTATATGTGCTGTAATACTTCTAATTTTGGTTCAATGTTGTAGGTTTTGAAGCAATGTTATCATTTCTTCTGTGCTATATTTTTTCTGTGTTTTGTACTGGTGTCTTACAACTCTACTTGGCATAAATAACTAGGGCATTGACTTGAGATTTGCCTTTAAAGACTTGGACTTACATGAGACTTGACGTTAGTGTTTTTCACACATTGCTAATTACCATTATGCATGACATTTGCATTATTAAGTGAAGCTGAAATGTTGAAAAAAGACATTTAGGAAATGTTATGCTTGCAGCTGAAATAGGCACTGTATAGTGTAGTAGCTTGATAGATGAATATTTTCAAGAATGTCAGTATTTTGTATTACATTTTTGTGAAGAGTTGCACTAAAACTTAACAGTGACAGTGTTTTGACAAAAAGTTTGTCAGTCATCTGGATGGACATTTTTATGTAGCTTGTTCGCCATGGTGTTCCGCCTAGCAGTTATTTGCTTAGGCCATCTTAAAAAATTGTTCTGTAATGTAATGTAATGTATGTGTGTGTGTGTGTAAGTAAGTAAGTAAGTAAGAGTATTTCTAAGGCGCAAATAAGCAAACAGTTATGATGTGTCGTGATCCGCTAATCACGAACAGAAATGTTTTCAGTTGTCATCTGAATTGTCAGTAGCTGATGTCCTGTTGCAACTGAGACGGTTGATTGTAATGTAAAACTTGTGCAACTAACCGTGATTTTGTGGACCATGAAGCTTGATGGATTCATTGAAGATTTGTTGCATTGAGGTTGAACACGAGGAGTGGTGGAACCAACGCAAGTTCTATTATCAGAGACGCCGTGACATCATCATAGACTGGCTCCGAGACAGAACCGAGCTGCTGAACCGTGTCAAAAACGTGTTTGACGAAGCGTGCATGTCAAGGCAGCTGGAAGATACGAAGCTAGAAAACAGACAAAAACAGAAAGAAGTGTGTGATGCATTGTATGCAAAGGTAAATTGTTCCTTGCAAAATCTTTAAATGTATTTTTAGTTTACTAGTAGTGTTAGGTAAAGAAAGTGAATAAAGTATGTTTAGCTGGGAATGATTTACAGTTTAGGAGTTTTTATTGAATTATATACACATGTGCACATACCGGTACATACACAATTCTCATTATTAGACAGCAGGGTGTTTTCGAAGATTGTGTGCTTCTCCGTTTGAGTACTTGAGTGTACTTACCTGTAGAGCTGCTTTTTGGCACACTGAAACAGTTTAATGATGATGATAACATGTACACACTGTGTTTGACCGTACTTGAGAGGCATGCAACCGACAACTCATATAGTTTGCAGCAGAAATCACACTCAGACGACCAGTGTGAGAGTCTCATGCTGTAACTGCACAGCCAGAATGCTTTGTTTCAGACAACAGAGGTTACAAAATGCATGAATCATAAGCTTAAAGAACTGCACAAACTAAAAGTATTATCCACACATTAGAACCAAAGACGAGTTGAGTTTACATGCCCAGTGATAATATTATTATTAATATCACTGTCTCTGTCAGCTTTGGTGGAATAAAGTTTGTATAACTGAAACTCACCAAATCCACTGTTGACTGAATTTGTATCAGAATTGTTGAAACGAGATAGAGACAGTGCAACAGCCTTGTTACGCAGAATGACACACAGAACAACTGTTGATAGTCAAAGGAACTTTTTTATACATTTGTAATATCAAGATTGTAGTTTTTGAAAGATTTCTTATGTGATTTTTCGCAATATGCTATCACAGTAGCCTGAATATTGAGCATTATTGTCAGTAGTGGTAGCTGTACGATTGATTGTAACAAATGCACAGGTGTTTGAGTGGCGAGTAAAAAAGATAGAAGCATTTCGCCTGCAGCAGGAGCTTGCTGAGGTGACAAGACGTGATGCTGAACAAGCAAGGATGATGAGAGAAGAGAAAGAAAAGATGCACAGAGAACAGCAAAAAGCCAAGGTTTTCTCTTCTGTGATTATTACATTGTTTTTACTATGGTATATTATGGATGTTGTCACCGGACCACAGCTGAATGGTTGTGCCCTCTACGTAAAAGAAAAGTTTTCTTGCCACATTCCACATTAGTCACGTTTGATGTAGTTGCCCTTCTGCAAGAGCCAATGTTGACACGTGCCATAGCTAGAAATTCTCTGCTGACTCCTCGTACTTATTAGAGTTAAACAAAGTAAAACGTGTAAGCACCTGGCTACGGGACCCAGTTAAGTCTAAGTTATGCTGTGTAAGCTAAACTAAAACATCTCCACAAAGAAAGTGCATTTAGTCAGTACAGTTTAAATTTGGCCTTTAGGAATAGATTTGTGATCTCCCGCAACACATATTTGTTGTTAATGTATACATGTATGCTTGGTATTATTAGTTAGTTACCAGTATCTGTGTTTGTTTACTTCTGCTGGTTTACTGTTGTTTTAGTTTTAAATTGCAATGTATTTACATTTGTTGCGTATTCATACATGTGTGAATTATTTTTTTGTTAAAGATTTCCCAGTTTCGAGAAAAGCAGGCTCAAAAACAGAAAGAACATGAGAAAAGGGACAGAGAGCGGCTAGAGCAGCTACAGCAGTTCTTACAAGAGCAGGCTGCATATGACTTACAAAGGTATTGTAACTACTGTAGTTTCATTGCAAAGAAAATCATATGATATAAAAGTGTAGTACATTTTCAATGGATATTCACAGTAATAATTATAAAAAAAAGATGCATGCTGCTTTTCAACTATTAATTGCCAGAATAATTACTCAGATTTGTAAAAGTTGTCTTGCTGTATTAAAATATGATTAACACATTACTTATTTATTTGTGATGATTTTTACATAGAGTCATGATTTAAGTTGTCTTTCTGATTCCACTAGTCACTCTGCAGCAATCCAACTTGAGTTGTCCAGGTACAAGTCTCATCACCTGAACCTCTGCTGCTCTTGATATTGTCACTTAAACAGCATTGAGTTAAGTTTATTTTGATTTTTATGCCGCTGCATTGAATGGTCTGTCTGTCTGTCAAACGCGTGGATTGTGACAAAACGGAAGAGAAATTTGTCCAGATTTTTATACCATACGAAAGACCATTTAGCCTAGTTTTCTAATAAAACGAATGGTTGGTGGGGCGACCCCTTCTACCTGAAATTTTGGGTCAACCGGTCCCCGTTGGAACAAAATCGCCAATTTTCAGTCGATATCGCTCTTAGTGCCTCAGCCGTAACACCTAGCAAAAAAGTTCAATTAACACTAATAGGAAGTCCACTATGCGCTTTCCACTGAGCCTAAGATGATCATCGTACGTTGCTCCTAAGACTCCCAAAGAGGGCTCAAAAACACAAAACGTCTGTTTTCGGTGTAAAATCGCACTTCCCTTGAAGAAAGTCTTCTACAAAGTGTCTGTGTGAAAACTGTCAGCGACTAAGTTGTAAGGCATTCATTGGCCTAACTATCCGTGCAAAAATGATTGGTGGGGCGACCCCTTTACCTGAAATTTTGAGTCAAACTGACCGCATTGGAGTGAAATCGCCGATTTTTTAATCTATTTTTACTCGTAGTGCCTCAGCCGTAACACTTAGCAAAAAAAGTTCAATTAACACTAATAGGAAGCCCACTACGTGCTTTTCAATGAGCCCAAGATGAACATCGTACATTGTCCCTAAGCCCCCAAAAACGCTCAAAAATGCAAAGTATCAACAATTTGAACAATAAGCTACGATAACTCCGAAACGGTACGAGATAGGGATGTCAGTTACTATTAATCACTAATAGGAAGTTGCATATGGGCTTTTGCTTGGTACCGACATCGATTACCTTGAATGACCTTGAATGGCATAATAGCCATTATTTTGCATTTTTTCATCGAATTCGATAGCTTTTCAGGCTGATTATGTCACAGTGGTTGAAGATAGACCTATAATGTCCATAAAATATTGTCTCCCAGTTTCAATCTTCCACTTTTGGCCGAAACTAACGCATTCTTTAGCGCAGTCTCTCTGAGCTGAGCATCTTGTAGGTAATTTTGATGACAATCTATCATACTTTGAAGAGTGATGTTCAGTTGATAAATTAAGTAAACCATATTTTGACCACTGAATGGAATCAATCTGTATTTTGTTGCACATAGGGTGAAGTTTAGAGAGCAAGAATTGCACAAGAAGATGGAAGAAAAAGAGAAGAGAAAAGAAGAATCGAGACAAGCAGAAGTGGAAAAAGAACGCATTCTGGAAGCTATACGACAAACGGTACTGTTTCACTGTTGGTGTTTTGAGTTGGCCGAGTTGATTTGGGGCTGGTTACATACTGTGTGAAACTGTGTGATCCCCTTGTTACACGCGGGCCATATCTGAGCGCTTTAGAGATAAAGAGCTTATAATAAAGCGCTATATAAATTCGCCTTCTTATCTTTACCTTTATATCAACATGGTTTACCACCCCAGATGGTTATACCCATCCCGGTATTAACTGGGACTGATACAGAGTAGGCATGTTGATCAAAACCAATGCATTACCAATATGCTGTGCCTGTGTGTCATGACAGAACCTAAAAACTCAAAAAATACTTTATGGAGATTGGGCCGAGGAGTTTCTGGCTTTATCCTGCATGGACAGTGATTAGCTGTGTCTGTTCTTAATTCTTTCGCCACCTAGTGCATATATGCCTTTAATATAACATTCAGTTACTTACTGGACATATATGGCAACTATTTCCTAGTTAAAGCAGTGCAAAAATTATTCAAAGAGTTACCGTCAGGAGTAAACTGCTACATTTGTATGGATCACAGTGTTGAAACTGCATTGATGACAAGTGATTTGTACATGCGGTTTGTATCAGAAGTGCTAAGTTGCTGTTGGTTCAGACTGAAGTGCTGTCGTGTAGGTTCGACCGCACGTTGAAGGAGATCTGCTTCGACTGTGGAGTGATACAGTTGCTTGGCAGGCACGCCAGAGACCCGAGGAGTTCATGAACATACAGCAGCCACTTTTTGACATTAACACATTCACTGCCCATCAGGTGTGTGGCTGTGCATCTTGTTTGCTTCACAGAGATTAAACTGGCAGTTGCATGATTCATGCTTAACTGATTCATGTTACAGTATCTAGGTCATTGCATTTTTCGTTTTTTATTGCATCGCAATATAGGTAACCAGGCACGCAGTCTTTGAGAACAAAGTCTTGGTTTTTGAACCACCGTGAGGAAAGAACTACAGGTGGCACATTGGGCACAACCTGTGAGGCATTCAGGCTCATGCCTAGCCGTATCTGCCTCCCATCAAGAAACACTTATTAGAGTGTCTACCCTAGTTCTGCAGAAAATGGATACGTTTTAAAGACATAACTTTGTAAATTTACATTGTAACAGTGTGTTAAACAAAGAAGTTTTTAACGATCAAAATACCTGCACAGAATCATTCCAGCCACAGTCATAACCCACTAATAAATTAACAACAGCAAATGCATTAATCACGTGCATTGAGTAGTACTTAGTGTACCGGTACCACAGTGCTTGACATTTTCTGATGCAATATTAGTGTGGTTTAGTGGCTGCATGTACTAAGTCGTACTAGTTTGTTACAGTTCTCTTTCTAGCCACAATTTGAAACGTTGTGCTGCCACTGGACAGAACTATCTTGGTCTCGGTCTCAGCCTTATTATTGAGACACACTGGTTTGGTCCTGTTTATGAGATAGAGCTTTCAGTGTAGTGTTGATGATATCTACGTTATAGATAATGGCTGACCCACGTGTGAGAGTGGAACAGCGTCTTCGTGACGCTGGTCTGCAGACAACTGACTACGCTCGACAAGTCATGACACAGCTGCATCCTGTCCACCCGCCTCGACGTGATGCCGAGTCAACGATATTCAAATGACTGCCAGCACTCTGTGTACTGTGGCGTCGATTACTGCAACGATGTTGTACATGTTCAGTAAGCCTACTGGTGTCAAATGAAGTCCCGAGAACTGCTTCCTCATGTCTTGTACCGTGTCACGTTTACGCTCCATTGTATTACTGTATTCGTGTCGTCTTCAACAGCATATACAGCGCTGTTTAGTATGTACATGTTGTCGTGTACATTTATTTGTAGTAATAACAATCTTTGTTTATTATAGTTGCAGTCAGAACGCTACAACAGAACCAACAAGCTGTCACGCAGGACAGCACTGATCCAGTAGAATGCAAAGCAAGTGTATACAACCAAACATAACACAAGGTTTAGCACGGGTACAATAAGCTGCTATGTACAACCGCCAGTTTTACCTCAGTGCCGTAACTTCATTAATTAATACAAACCAAAACAATGAATAGGCCTACACACGCATACTAAACATAGGATAAACTGATAAAGGTAAATATTTACAAATAATTCCATCACTGCCCAACACTTTCGGCGGCACCGGGTTTCGAACCTGGGACCTCTTGCTTACTGCCAAGCGACTTAACCACTTGGCCACCCACTCCCCCAATTGTATATTGTGTAGTTTTGTGTCAGTTTGTATTAAGTATGATCAACATGATTCTGTGCTACTGTTTATCATGATGTACTGTACATGCTGACCATATTCCAGGAACTGTAAATAATTTCATGACGTTTCCACTCAGTCATTTTTAAGGTGGCCTTCATGTATGTGTGTGTTGGACAAGCTTTTACCACTGCATGTTTCTTCTTTGCCATAGAGGAAAGGTTCATGTTTAGCATTTGTAGAAACTTTATAACAGTTGACATCTGTAAATCAATCAGTCAAAACTACTTAGTGTCAGACCTGCGTCAGGTCTGTCTGAGCTGGCAATGCAAGTCAACAAAAATACGGCAAAAAGTCGAGAGAGATTGGAACTAAAATACATGTTGAAAGTACCACGACATTTGAAGTACATGACAGACAGACATCAGTCACTATTCACCACACTGGTCCATCCCTGGAACTGGAATTAAAAAATTCAAATACTGTTTGCCTGCTATGAACTGTTTCGACGTTTGTATCACCTTTTGCAAATTTTCCGACATCTCTTGACCTTATTTCCATTCACTGATTTTATTTACGAGCATGATGATTTGATAAACAAAACTGTGATTGCAATACTGGTTATTTCAGCAAATAAATTGCAATTCAGGCAATTTGCAAACAACAGTGGTGGTCAGTGAAATTAAGCTGGGTCTGAAATCATTTCATACCCCCCTCGAGCTGAGTGAATGACAATGCCATATTTTTGTGAGCATCATTTGCGACATGCTGTGGTAATCTTGAACACAGTAAGTACAATCAAGTCGACGAAGAACTCAAAGAACTCGATGAATGTCATGATGGCGAAGCCGAACCACAGACCGAGAACTCCACCCGAGTCAGAGATGTACTGCAACAACTGACACCATAATACTTTTATGTACACTTTCAACACTCTGGTAATCGGTATTAGCCTATCAACATTATTTACAACAAGAAGCTCGGCTCCAGCAGAGATAGTGCGCGTCGACGGTCATTATCCGTTCAAGGTCAGCGATTTGGGTAGGCTACCAA
>Ga0049105_1001705_pt1 | contig 10163 bp, 7 predicted proteins | sample WorMetvaBAHAMAS1_FD_61260 | JGI IMG/M metagenome (GOLD analysis project Ga0049105, IMG submission 61260) | Worm MetaG Olavius vacuus BAHAMAS.1 | ecosystem: Host-associated > Annelida > Digestive system > Unclassified | place: Germany: Marburg | collected 2013-04-09 | reverse complement strand
AATTACTACTACTACTGTAGCTGCTGCAACTGCTCTGCTACAACAACAGCGCCACCATCCTAGCAAGAACTGCAACAAAAACTACAGCTACTACTAATACGATTACTACAGTACTATCACTACTAGCACTAGTAGTGGTGGTAATGGTAGAAATAGTAGTAGGTGTTGTTAGTTGTTGTTGTTTGTCGTTGTTGTTATTGTTGGCGTTGTTTTACTACAACTACAACGATACTTACCACTACTATTACTGCTGTTGCTGCTGCTGCAAGTAACACAACAACAACACAACACCACCTACTAATATGCTACTACTACTACTACTACTACTACTGGTGATGGTAGTAGTAGTAGTAGTAGTCTACTGCTACATTAATTGAATTGAACCACATTACTGCAACTATGCCACCGTCCTTGGCTGCTACTTGAAAGTGGGCGGAGTCAGCAATATTGTCTCTTATTTTGCCTTACCATAAGCCATCGATCTATTTGTGGATGCAGCTGATTGTCAACATTAAAGTAGTCCTGTTATTTATTGATACTTTAACGTTATTACTTTGGTTGTAGCATCAGTGGAATCGGTTGTTCTTACACTTAACAACATTACGTGGACACCATCCAACGTTTCTGAAGCACGGCATGCTGAACTTATCGAAGGAATGCCCGTCTCAGTAAGTTGTACTGCAACAGGTGGCTATCCACCACCACATGTTACCATAATAATTGGCAACAATGACAAAACTCACATATTTGAAACTGCCGTTAACCAGACACTTCTTCCTGGAAACGGACACGGTTTAAGGCATATAAAATACGTGACACGTCTTTGGACACGCAGTTACATTCCTCAAGCTGATGCTGATCAACAAGTACTTCACTGTTCAGCCGAAGTGACGGGATTGCAAATTGTAATTCAACGAATAAAATTAAATGTTTGCTGTAAGTCTGTTATTTGTCTTTCTGTATGCTAATTTGCTTGCATGGAAACATCATTGTTTCATGTTGCACGAACGGTGCTCCTCAACGCACCGTGTAGTTTGCGTACAACAGCTTTTATGTTTCGCTAAAACTAAAGTCAACTCTAGTTTCAAACCGAAGCTAAATCTGGACACTAAAATCCAGTTTCAAACCAATGCTCAGTTTGACTTGTTTTAGATCGACCGCCATATTAAAAAAAGCTGACGTAGCTGCTGTTCATTCAGTCTTGTTGCGAGACGTTCGTCTTCTTGCGATAAGCACAAAATTCGTGTTGAGCTCGGGGCTCGCTGATTAGGCAGCGCACCTGCTGCTATGCCAACGCCGCCGTAAACAAAAATATTCGCCATATTTACGTGACGTCATCTGGTTTCAGCGAAAGTTAAAGTGGTTTCGGTTTAAAACCAAAACCAAAACTAGATCTTTAGCTAAATGCATTGCGCGAGTCCGGTTTAAAACTGGATTGCTCAGATTAACTTCGGTTTCAACTTCGGTTTGAAACTGAGTTTTAGCGAAAGAGTTTAGTTTGAAACCGAGTTTGAAACCGAACTTCAGCGTCACTATCTTTTTATGCTAATTAGGGTTACGTAGTTTGAAACTCGGTTTGAAACTAGAGTTTGAAACTTTAGTACAGCCTATGGAGCAAGGCAAAATTCGACCCTTCAAAACTTTTAACTCGTTCTATCGATCATGACCAAGCTACGTGTAATCGGTTACGTCGGTGACCCCTACTCATATGCCAATTTTAACTACATGTGGTTGGGTGAGGAATTCCCCGCGAATAAGTGACTTTTTGTAGTGTCGGCCTCCAAAGCTGTGAAATTCGGTGAAATAACGCCTTGAACGACCTTGAACGGCTGTTCAAAGCTGTTCAAGGTCCGATGTCGGTACTTATCAAAAGCTCGTATGCGACTTCCTATTAGTTATTAATACTGACTGACATCCTATCTCGTATTGTTCGCAGATTACGCACATTATTGTTCAAATTTCAGTTGCAAAAATTCCCCATCTTGTAGCGAATCCAGCACGATGAACTCCAAGCTGGTGTCCAACTTTGAACCGGAAGTAGAAATCTGGTTGTTTCTGCGCAGGCGCAGTAAGAAGTGACCAAAAATGGTCCAAACCCAATTTGCAAAATTCATATTTCATACGAAACCCGACTTAATTTTGGGGTTAACTTTTAAACCAAAAGCATAATTATGACCGTTTTTGCGCATGCACAGCAGAAAATTATCCAAAAATAGTTGACTCAAAGACGTGCAAGTCACGTAGGCTAACGAAGTGATTGAATGAAATGCAAAGAAATAGTTTTGTCCACAACAAAAGACGGATGAGCACTGAAGTACCGATATGCTTAAACCAGCAAATGTTAATAACATATGTGACATTGCGCATCTAAAACAGCAAAACTGACAAAAAGTGAGGAAGTAAGTGGATTTATATAGCGCAGTAATCGTCAAGAACTTCTAGTATCGAGCGAACAAATACGTTTTAAGCAAATGTCTGACTCTGCACTGATGGTCGGGTCCCGGACTGTGAAGTAACGTAAAAGTAGGCGCTTAATAAAGGTCTTTATCTCTAAAGCGCTCAGATATGGAATGTGGGGCCGGCAGTTGAAAAGGCAGGGCGGCCATAAGTGCTGAGACCCAAGTAGCTGACGGTTGGCTGGTCGACGCCGACGCCGCCGAGTGACAGCACTGGCGACCAGGTCGCAGTAGTCCGACAGGTACGGTGATGCGCGACCGTTCAGACACCGATAAAATAACACTGCCAGCTTGAAGAACACCCGGTCTGGGACGTCGAGCCAGTGAAGTTCGTCGTGCAGTATCTGATCCAGGCCGCGGTCAAACTTCCGAGTGCCAGTGACAACGCAAACACCAACACCGTTCTTGGCAACCCGGTCCGCAATATCTGCCATGTCCAGAATGAAGACCAGCGGACCAAGTCCTGAGCCTTGCGGAACCGAGCACGTGACAGACAGTGTCATCGCCGTACGCGGAATGTCCTGCCTGACAAATATGAACGGAGTACTCTGCCACACAGGCCGAACTGACGCTCGAGTCGTTGCAACAGATAAGGTCATCTGTTGCAAACATATACGCAGCATACCAAAAATAAACTTTCTAGATAAAGGCTTACGAAAGTTATCGTATTACAGATATACAGACAGTGTTCGAGAATACGTATTTTACGTTTTTTCATATTTAAAAAACATGACTTTTTACGTTTATTGAAATGTCAAAAAGTCGTAAAAAGTCATTAGCAGAAGTTTAGTCCTTAATCCGTCGAAATACAAGTAAGTTCGCATACTTTGCTTAGTGATCACCGTAATTCAGTTCCCCGAGTGTGATCCATTTTGAGCCATTGGTGAATATTCAAAATTCATGGTGATTATGGGGATATAGGAGTTTAACACACACGTGGCATAGTTTATTGTGTCCGCGTTTCTGAGCAAGATGTTTGATGTTGGTGACTTACAGGTACTGACTTTCGGTAATTGTGTAATTAAGTGGCCCGTGAAACTATACGTACGTTTTTTACGTTTTTTCAAAATCCAAAAAAACATGACTTTTTACGTTTTTTTGAGTTGTTACACACGTTTTCTCGAACACTGCAGACATATGGGGTTGGATTAAAGTTTTTAAAATAATTTCGATCATTTATCGCAAAAATTGAGAAAATTGCCTATGCTCGCAATGTTAAAGATATACAAAACATTCAAATAGGCATAACTTCATTTGAGTACAAAATATGGAATTTTGCATGTATGGTAGGGTTTTCGGGGTTCGTGAATTCAAATATGCTATCCGAAATTCCGAATTTTTCAGGAGCAAAGGGTGAGTTGCCATGGCAACCACATTTTTGGCAAAACATAAGCCAAAATTGTACATACAAAATTTCATGCCTAGATTGCATTGTTCATCGTAAAACGTCGTTAATGTCGTTAGACGTCCTTCTGTGAATTCTAGTGCCTAGTGGGATAAAACAGTTATTTTTGCTGTTTTAAAGGCGTGACTTATGTCGCCCTTACACTGAGAAGTTTTTTTGCATTGATTTTTGCTGTTCTTAAGCATTATTAACGTAACCGTAATGAATCTAAGATTTTTATATTTCTCTGTGTGTCTACAGTCAGTGCATTTTTAAAAATTTAGTTGCCATGGCAACACTCTAAATTCAGTAAATTCAGTGACCCAAAACATATCCTCTGAACACAAATTCCGAAGGTATTTTGCATAAGACCGCAGTTATTAAGCATTATTACCTAATTATTACAATTTTGTAATTTTTGCCTAAATTTGGTTGCCATTGTGAATTGCTCTTTGAAAAATTCGGATAGCATATTTGAATTTGCCAATCCCGAAAACCCTATCCTACGTGCAAGAAATGTCTCCATACATTGTACAGAACTAAAATATGTGCAGCTTTCACATATTTTTTTCTATATTTGGTTGTCATGGCAACGCTGTTTGCTTCATTGAAAATTCTGATAGCATACTTTTATCTGCGCACCCCAAAAAACCCTACTATTCACAGTTAAAATTTCTCGATTTCTTGCACAGAACTGATATCAGTGCAATTTGGTTGACGTTTGCTTAAATTCGGTTGTCATTATAACTCTTTTTGGTCCCTTAAAATTTCCGATAATATATGTGAATTCGCTGACTCCTAAGACCCTACTGTTCACGCGAAAAATTTCTCCGTGTTTTATACAGAAGTGAAATTTGTGTAATTTTGGCTTGTTTTTGTCTATTTGGTTGCCATAGTAACGCTCTTTGCTCCCTGAAAAATTCAGATAGCATATTTGAATTCTACAACCCCGAAACCCTATCATATACGTAGAAATGGCACACACAGTACTAAAATCTGTGCATTTTTTGTTTTTTTGTGTAAATTTGGTTGCTATGGCAACTCCCTTTGCTCCCCTGAAATTTTTATTAGCATATTTAAATTCTCCGACAACGGAAACCCTACCATACACGCAAACATTGTCTCCATAGCTTTTACTGAACTGAAATCTGCGGAATTTTTCTGAATTTGGTTGCCATGGCAACTACCTTAGTTCTCTTGAAAATTGAGATAGCGTAGTTGAAGTCGCCGACCCAAAAATCCTGACTTTTCATGCGAAAAATTCCTCGATTTCTTGCACAGAACTAAAATCAGTGCAATTTTGGCTTATTTTTGTTCAAATTTGGTTGCCATGGCAACTCCCTTGGCTCCCTTAAAAATTCTGATAGCGTATTGAAATTCACCAGCGTGATCAGCCCCGAAATCCCCACTGTACATGGTTGTCCTTGAAGTCTTTTGATTTTATGCCACCTTAATCATTTTCGTTGATAATAATAATAATAATAATAATAATAATAATAAATTTCTCGATTTCTTGCAGAGAACTGATGAGTGCAATTTTTTGGCCTAAATTTGGTTGCCCTGACTCCCATGAAATTTTAAATATCATATGCGAATTCGCCGACCCCGAAAACCTTTTAATTATGTGATAAATTCCTCGATTTCTTGCACAGAACTGAATTTAGTGCAATTTTGGCTTATTTTTGCCTAAATTTGGTTGCCATGGTAACTCCTTTAGCTCCCTTGAAATTTTAGATAGCGTATTTGAATTCGCCGACATCGAAAACCCTACGATACACCGCCTATTCGATGAGCAAACAATGAGCCACACCGTGTCAGCCAATGAGAAAGAAAGTCAATGAGCCTTTCTATCCCCTTCCCTTGTATACCCGACTCACTTGGCTCACTGGTTCTAGGGTTCATCGACTCTGTGGCTCATTCTACCTTGTATTCGTTCATTTCGAATACTACTGAGATTTCGAATACTAGGCCTAGTGAGAGTTTCCTTTCAAAGCCGTTATGCGTGAAAGATCCACTGTAGATCTGCTGCATCTGGAAGGAATTATACTGGCGAAGGAGATTCCTCTGAAACCAGTAGGACTGCCAGTAAGTGTAATTCCGTACTTGATGATAAGATGTATTTGGTTATTTTTTCAGTAACTTCCGTTCATCCAGCCGTATCCGCGTTGATGTCTGCAAAATGCACTCTACACACAAACAGCTTAACAGTTAGCATTAGCAATTAAGAGGTAACAGACGGACACACCGCAGCAATATAAGACAAATTGTAGCTACATGAGTGACAACTGAAATAACAGTTATACATAGATGACATTAAGCTTATCTGGGCTCATCGGCCCCGGGTTCACAAGACTGCGTGGAATCAACATCAGATAAACAACAACAGCTATAGGCTTATAAATAGCCTGATCGTTCCTTTATAACACTGGCGTATTTAGAATTTCAGAAATCGTGGGCACCCTTCCCTTCCATCCTTCCACTCCCCTCCCCTTCCTCCTTTCTGGGAGATCAACAGACTGTAAATAATTAATAATTTGTGAAAGAACGCCTCACTACTATTCCGCCGTTGAGCTACAACGTCGCCAGCCAATCAGAGGACGAGTGGGAAGAAAGTTAAAAAACGTTTAACCGGTTTCATTGAACCGAAGTGCAGAAGTTTGTTTAATTCTGCAGTTAGAGCTATTGAAGCTCTAGAGTAGTCGAAGTCAGTATTGATTATCGACAGACCGTCACGGTCGGAAGTTTCATCACGAAACTGTATTCATTTTACTGGAAGATCAACAGACTTGTCGGAGGCTTCACTCCAGACAACGCCGGTGTATTGTCATCTGCAAATACAAACTTGATGATCAGTTTGAAGCTGTGTTATACGTCCATAGTACATCTACAGTGGTGTCCGGACACTGACCTGCGAACAGAGCCAAGAACAGTCAAACCGATGAACTTTACTGTACAACCTGGAACCGAATTCAGCTCATCACCAACAAAGTTTTGAACTTTGTCCGTATTAGTACGTTAGAAACAGTTGCTATAACTGCTATAAAGGTTGCTATAAAGGTGCCAGGTTTAGTTAGATTAGTTGTCAAACGTCTATTTGTGTGGTGTGTTTTATTTAATATATGTTTCTTTTCTTTTATTTTTCAAAAGTGCGTAGAGTTGTTCTTGTCTGATGAAGTATAGCGTAATACGCCAGATTGGACAATAAAAACACTTCCTTTGGGTGGAAGGGTTGCCCAGTGCATCTGAAAGTTTGCGACTATTAATCACAGTTTCGAGGGCATCTCTCCAACGGCAAACAACATGTATAGCCGTGCGCGAAGCCTTATAATGTTGCGCCCGCTGCACCAGCAGCAGCACCAAATATCGATCGCCGCGATTTTTACGCTATCGTTAAATTGCGCGCTACGGACGCGCCCACTGCAGCAACGCCCACATATAAAAAAGATGACGATCGAGTGAAGATCTCTTTATTGGGGTGGGTCCCAGGGATTACGGACGACAGACAAAGGACCCCAGACAAATAAGCGAAAACCAATTACATGGCCTGAACACTGTCTGAAGCTATCCCAGCCGAATTCTCAGAATTCTTATTTAAATAAGAAGTCTTAAGAATTCTTTAGACTTATTTAATTCTTTATTAGGGTTTTCGCACGAAAAGCGAAGACATCCTTAGTTTCTGTGTGCGAAGCTACTTCAGACTGACCCTGAGGTAGAACGAAAATGGGCAATACAATTCCTTCGCTCCTCTCTTCAAGTTTCTTTCGCTCTGACAAGAAACGATAACCTTGATAAAGGTCCGGCTAGGTCAGCAGAGCATCTTTATCAAATAAGCGAAACCAACGCCACCAGTGACACAAACCGAAACCAATAGCGAATCGGGCCGACTGAAAACGCGGGAGTGGAAAACGCGGGAACATCAAAAATGAAGGGGTGGAAATCGTGGGCGTGGAAATCGTGGCACCAGAAGGCAGGGGTAAAAAACACGGGAAAAACGAATATACAAAACCAAAATTCTTGGTTACAACAGCCAACATAACTACACTGTGTCCCAAAAAAAATCCCCGACGTTTTTAGCTATAACTCGAGAAAGCATTGACGGATTTTTATATTTGGCAGAAATGTTACTGAGAAAGCAAACAGTCATATATTTTCCCACCTCACCTAATTAATGCTTCTGCACTACCTTGTGAAACTGAAAACACGGAATATTGCATGTTGATTTGCTATCGGAATTATCACCTAATAACTGTTGGACTATTTTTCATTCATAAAACGATAGGATGTGTGCACCAAACAAGACCAAAAGAGGGAACAAGGCATTCAGCTACCTGTTTCGTACACACTTATTGATCAACATATTCTGTCATGGTCTCAGGCCGCTTGGGTGCCATGTCAAGCATGGAAGTTTTATTCATCAGGCATGAATTGCATGTCAATGGTAGCATTACTGAGGTGTTCTACCATCTTAACAAAATGTTAATAGCTACCAAACACATTGCGGATAATGATTTGGTCTTTCAGTAAGACAGTGCACTGGCACATCTTGTATGCAACACAGTCCAAACCTCTCAACTTCACTTTTTCTGACCTCTGACTCCAAGAGCCCAGAAGTGATTGGTGAACACCACTGATTATAAGATTTAGAGTCATACAATAGCATGAGTATGAGTCACGACTCAACAATTTGTGTTGCATACAAGTTTGAAGAAATCAAGCGGCGACTGCTTAAAGCTGGCATAGCAGTGAGTGAGCATTTGAGTGAAATGACGCTATTTCTGAACTACTGCATTTTCTCAGGTAGTGCAGAAGCACTAGTTAGGTGTGGTGATTAGGTCTACTGATTGCTTACTTTCTCAGTAACATGTGTGCCAAACATTATGAAAATCCGACAATGCTTTCTAAAGTTACAGCTAAAAATGTCGGGGATGTTTCTTGAGACATGCTGTAATGTGATTTAGAACGACGTTACGCATTTGTATATCCGCGGTTGACCCTCGCCATGTCGTTCAGGTTGTCGTCCTGCTTAGGTGGGAAGGTGGCCCAGTAAAGTGAATAGGTTTGAGTGTGCCACCTTCACACGCCGTTAAAGAGCCGCAGTACATACCTGTTTCAACTGTGCTTTCAAGCCTGTTCTAGCTTCTATTGTGTGAATCGACTCGGCCCATTCGTGGTCTACTGAGTAGACCACTTCACGGCGCCTAAGAAGTCGCCTCTACTCAGCCCACCTTTGTACAGCAGTAACGTTCGAGTCAATTTATTTGTCTCGTGTCAAACATTGTACTCCAAATCCACACGGTGCGCTAAGCAAGCGAGTATTATAACGCGATTTTCAGTCAATATAAACACATAAACACATTTTTAAAACCTTCGCTTTCCATACTTTTCCTTCTCCCGCGATTTCCACTCGCGCGTTTTCCACTCCCTCGATTTCAGCGTCCCCAGCAAAATAGCGAAGTCTCTTCCATTGTTAATTTCTTCTCGTAGTTTTCGCCCGCCAGAAGATCCACACAATATTGGAACCAATATTGGAATCCATACAATATTGGAACTGGGGTGGGTCCCAGGGATGACGGACGACAGACAAGGGACCCCAGACAAATAAGCGAAAACCAATTACATGGCCTGAACACTGTCTAAAGCTATCCCAGCCGAATCCCAGCCGAAGTCTAAGAATTTTTTAGACTTATTTAATTCTTTATTGGGGTTTTCGCACGAAAAGCGAAGACATCTTTAGTTTCTGTGTGCGAAGCTACTTCGAGCACTTCGGCTAACTCAGACTGACCCTGAGGTAGAACGAAAATGGGCAATACAATTCCTTCGCTCCTCTCTTCAAGTTTCTTTCGCCCTGACAAGAAACGATAACCTTGATAATGGTTCGGCTAGCTCAGCAGAACAGCTTTATCAAATAAGCGAAACCAACGCCACCAGTGAAAGTTCTAGGCCTACACAAACCGAAACCAATAGCGAATCGGGGCGACTGAAAACGCGAGAGTGGAAAACGCGGGAACATCAAAAATGAAGGGGTGGAAATCGTGGGAGTGGAAATCGTGGCACCAGAAGGCAGGGGTGGAAAACACGGGAAAAACGAATATACAAAGCCAACGTGGAACACCATGTCATACAAGTGTTAAACCAATTTTCGATTACACATAACAAGTACCTTTCTTTGCATCAGTTTTAAGAACAAACCATGATGGTTCATTCTGTCAAAAGCTTTTGAAATGTCAATTGCACACAGGTTGACAGTACTACTGCTAGCTGTATAAAAAAGTCACTCTGCCGAAACATCCTTGGCATAGCGAAGTAAAATGATAATATGTGAT
>Ga0049105_1001704_pt1 | contig 10164 bp, 6 predicted proteins | sample WorMetvaBAHAMAS1_FD_61260 | JGI IMG/M metagenome (GOLD analysis project Ga0049105, IMG submission 61260) | Worm MetaG Olavius vacuus BAHAMAS.1 | ecosystem: Host-associated > Annelida > Digestive system > Unclassified | place: Germany: Marburg | collected 2013-04-09 | reverse complement strand
GTTGAAGATAGACCTATAATGTCCGTAAAATATTATCTCCCAGTTCCAGTCTTCTACTTTTGGCGAAAACTGTAACGCACCCTGCAGCGCGGTCTCTCTGCGATAGCTGAGCATCTTGTTTCTCCTTGAATGGGCGTCTCTGACATGCACACCACAGACTAAAAACGACTCTTATACGCCGCCTCGATTAATTATGCATGTACAAACAAGTCTTAGGCGAGTGAATGGGAAAGGAACTCTGGAGACATGGGTGCAAGTTATCTCGTTTTTTTTTCAATAACTGTGGAAAGCAGTGTGTGTTTGTACTTCGTTACCGCACTGTGGTTAAATTCGTAAATGTAAAAATGTTCAGAAAACAAAAAAGAATAACGTTAGTAAAAAAACGTAAAAACTTGACGTTAATAGAATAATGTAAACGTAGAATAAAAAACGTTACCAGCAGATGACGCTGAATGCGTATATCTGACATGCCTGAGCCAAAAAAAGATTTTAAACAAGAAGCTCCGCCACCTCGAAGAGCACAGCGCATCCGTCGTGCTTAGTTGGTGTAATTTATATGACATTTATCGGTAGAAAATCTGTTGATGGCTAATCAACCACTTTTACGTAATAGGCCACGAAAGCTACCGAATTCGGAGAAATAACGCAAAATAATGGCCATTACGCCGTTCAAGGTCACCGATTTTGGTACCATTCGAAAGCCCATATGCGACTTTTTATTAGTGATTATCATCATCATCATCATCATCACTGAAATTTTTAGAGTGGCCTAAGCAACAACGCCACCACGAGGACTACTATAGTAACTTACCTCCTATCTTGCACCGTTTCCAAGTTACGGCCGATTATTGGTCAAATTTTCGCTAGCGATAGGCGCTTCTTCACTTTAACGCCGCCGCTGGGGGTGATCCCCTACGAATATCCGGATAAACTTTACCTCTCCAGAAACTAGAGGGATTGTCCTACCAGATGCTAAAACCGCACGATCGTATCTTCATTCGTCTGGACACAATACCGGAACGTGACGGAATGACGGACGGACAGACAGACGGAAATGGTCTAGCTAGTACAGCGGTCTGCATGGCTAATCCATGCGGACGCGCTGTAAAAATGAAATAATCTTTGTAAATGTAAGCAAAACAAAAAAAAACTTATGTATTTAGCGCTATTGTTGTCAGGTGTTCTCGTCGGAATATATCAATATTTATATGCTATTTATGTAGCACTTTTTATTTTAAAAATGTTGGGAAAATAAGAAAACATTTTTAAAAACGTAAAAATGTGACAAGAATAAAAAACGTTTATTTGCATCTATGGTCAGATTTTGTGCAAGGAAAGCTGGTGCTTAACGGTCACCTTTAAAATGTCAGCATGTAGTGTGTAAGCGTTTTTGTTGTCTCAGCATAAGTTTCAGAGTAAGGCCTATGTCCCATCAACCTAAATTGTCGCAATGCACTGAGACAGTTTCGACGAGCACTCAAAACGCATCTGTTTGGTCACTGACAGCTGCAGCGCCGAGCGACAGCGTTTATCATGCACTGTGTACAGATTTGCTTACTTACTTACTTACTTATTTACGTTACACTCGGTAAACGATTAAGTGAACAGGCTACAGACACATGACAGTTTCTGCCAGCAGTTGAAACACATTTATTTGCCAGGTTTTTATGTACAGTACACGGAGGCTTTCTGCTTTCGGGCTGTCCATGCGTGTGTCCGTAGTCGTATAGGCCTGCTGAAAGTTTGTTAACGCGATATCTTATAATGCGCTTGCGGCATTTGAGCCAAATTTACAACGGAGGTGCAGTCGGGGACAGAGGTGGACCCATTATATTCGAGCTCTAAAGCGACACCAAATGCACTTACCTTTGTTCCTATCTGATCTTGTCTGATCGTGCAACAGTAAATCGTTCTGCAGTACAGCGTCCCTGGAGGAATGCAAATCGGATGCTGTGAGCGACTGCGGTCGTGCAGTAGGCTGTTCAGTTTATAGTCGTTTGCGTGGCCTGTAGACCTGCACCCCGCGTACCGCGTCGAATGCTACGACATGCGGGCACTTTTCAGTTTTTCAGTTTTCACAACTCGCCACTACACTAACCTGGACTCACACGTGTTGTCTACGTCGCCGGTCTCGTAATGTCAGTGCCGTGTGAAAAGCGTTTTTCACACTTTTAACGTTTTTTGGTATCTTTTTGCACGTTTTTTACACCTGTGACACTGTACCAGTGCAGTGAGCCAGCTGAATAGACTCGTCAGTCATCTTAGAGGTGATCTGTTATGTATCGTGTGAGAGGCATTAAGACTGCACTTTTTATGATTGTCACGGCAGAGGTTAGAACAACAGCTGCGGTGATTGGCTACCGCAGTGCCGCTTGTTGTAATCACAGACATCATGAATATTAAAATGCACGATCTCTAGGCTTGTAATTGGCTCAAGTTTGCATATAATGCATTCGCGCCGGTCCAACTGTGATTTAGCGCCGCTAAACGGCGTCCACCGTCGTGCACTGATGAGTGATGACTGGACACACAACGCTGTGGTTTGATGCTGATGCCGTGCTCTACATTGTGGTATGACGCCAGGTTCCATTGAACCACCACTGACACTGCCTGTGTGGTTACGGCCATGCTGTCTGGCAGTCGCCACAATCACACACAGATAGTTTCACCAAGGTTAGCGGCGTGAGTTGTCCAGCTATGTCCGTCACACCGTGTCGTCTTCGTTTTGTCGTCGTCCGTCCGTCTGTCGTCTGTCTGACTCGAATGCACGAATCACTTTTAAAGCTAACTGTAGTAGACTGGTTGAAGATAGACTCGCACTGTCAGCGACAAAGTAAGTAAGTAAGTAAGACAATTTATAGGGCGCTAATCTAACGGCCTAAACAGTCACAAAAGCGCCTAGTCACGTCCCATAGGCCAAACGAAACAGTATTGTCTTTAGTCCACTCTGAAACTGTCCGAGTGTAGTGGTCGATACACGCAGGGTCGATGGCAGAGTGTTCCAGATAGTAGGACCAGAAACAGCAAAGCTTCGTGGTCCATAGGTCACCGTTCTCGTCCTAGGCACCTGCAGGTCTCCATGTGTTGCTGAGCGAAGATAGCGACGACTAGTAGACCAAATGTAGACTAAAGAATTTGGTTTTGGCAGTGTATGATTTATCATATTCACAGAGATTACCAAGAAGAATGCACTAACGTGAGACACCCCTTGTCAAATGTGATAATTAGACAATAATACACGATAACTGATAAACAGTGCTAGATACGATGTAAATGAGTATTATTCACTAACAGGAAATAGGAAGTCGCATACGCGCTTTTCAGTTGCTACCAACATCAATGACCTTGAACAGCATAACTATCGCTGACGCGCGCAATCTCTGCAGTAGTTGGTCTTCTTGGAGTTGTACTAACTGTTAAGAGTGTAGTTGCGAGAGCTGTCAACTGATCGATGAAAACCGTTTACTGTGTCGATTTGTAATGCTTGGTTTTAATCGAATTGACGGTTAATTAATCGTTAGTTTTAGTCAAGTTAACTGTTAAAATTTTAAAAATCATTAATAGCGCTACTGTCGAGTGTCGACCATCGGCCTCTACGACTGCAGCACAGCTGTGCAGCCAAACCAGACAACTTCCGGCTCCACGAGTGGTGTTCAAGACGGCCTTGATGGTCTGGAAGTGTATTCACGGTGTTGCTCCTGTGTGCCTCAGCGACCTCTGCATACCTGCCATGGCAACATCCGGTCGAGAGAACTTGCGCTCTGCATCCAGTCGAACTCTACTGGACTGGTCCGGACTACAGCGGGGCAGCGACGTTTCGCCGTCGACGAACCGACCACGTGGAACAGTGTGCCGCCTGCATTACGAGCATCAGAGCTGTCACAGAACGTTTTCAGACGTGCACTGAAGACGAACCTGTTCTTGTCCGCCCGGCACTGTGGAGACGTTTTACGCGATTCCGGCGCCGAATACAAATGTACTGACTGACTGACTATCACGTCGTTCACATGATGATGCAACGTTGATGTGACAAGTTGCCTATGATGTTCAGAGCCTGTCAATCAAACCGTGCGTCATCTCGTAAGACTATTTCTATACGGCGCTGGTTTACAAAGAGTCACAAAGCGCCGTCGTACTACACCATTGATCGGTCACCGGCTCACACATACACACTGGCACGTCGACAGCAGCGGCTATTTGTTAACAATTTACGCGATTTTAAAATTTACAGTTTTCATATGTAAAATTTTTCAAGCGTGTCTCAAGGGGCCAGTGAGTGCGTTTCCCTGTGTACCTCATTGCGACGACTGGTGGTTTGACGCAGACCGTTGACTGGTCGTGGACGGTGTTGCTAGTGACGTCGTCAAGAATCATCAATGCGACGGTCGACGATTGTACGCGAGTCGCCGTCATCAGCCACGACTCACTGATGAAGACACTGTGACACTGTCTGGATACCAGTAGAGACTTCACCAGTTGCACTGCCCACGTCCACGTTACAGTATCAACCAGTGCCAGCCAGTTGTATCTAAACTGTATTTGAGATATACGGTGTGGTCGGCTCGCTGAGTAGCAGCGTCAGGTGACTGAGTTGCAGTCGTCGTCAGCGGCTGCACTGCAATGCAACTGGAGTGAGCTGCGTGTCTGCGTTGTGTTGTTGCTTGCGCAGTTGTGACAACGTTGAAGATACGTATCTGACGCTGTAGCGCACCGAGTGAACCAACGTCTTGTTCGGTGTTTCGTTATGTTGCGGGTACACGTAGCTTGCGAGCCAGTGTCATTAGCAGCGTGCTGGACCACACACGACGCTTGATAGTCGGTGATACGACGCCTTGCTGTGTGCAAGTGCAGCTGATCTCCGTGTCTTCCTACGAGAACTGACGTGCGTTGTGTCGTATGATTTGTGCAGTTGTTAGCGTTGCTGAGAGCACTGTGATGCTGTGCTGCAGGTGGAGTCGGCCAGCCTGGCCAGTCACATCCTGGATCGTCTAGACAAACACTTCGACGTGATCTGCACGAGGGTTTCAGCTGTCGAGCGCACTCTTCATGGCACTCAAGGAAGCCGTGCGGCCGCGTCGTCAGCAGAACGTAGCGTGGCAGAGAGACTCACTGATATTGAGGCTACTGTACGGGCACTGGGTGAGGCAGCTGGAGGCCGCGCTGGTGATGCGGCGGCCAGCGCACCTGCTGCTGCCGCTGCTGGCGGTGGTGCTGCCGCTGGTGGTGGTGGAGGTGATGTACAGTCAATCCTTGTATCAACCAGTGAGAAGATGACCATCTATGAAGGAGTGATCACTGTGTTGAACCGTGAAGTGGAGAAGCTCAGTACACAGGTCTGTGCTTGTCGGCATTCATGTTCATCTGTTCTCTCTCTAGCAGTAGAGTCACAGTAGACGTGCACCAGTTACTGACTAGTCACACAATTAAGACCGTGTTCAGCTGAAAAAAGTGATATTTGTGATATTCAATTAATGTTGCATTACTGCTGATACTTTGCATTGATAGTCATTCAGTAAAAACCTGTAAATTACTCTCTAGAACTCACTCCCATTGTCTGTTCATGACTCGTCACTGACACTGGCTCAGTTCTGTGCACCTCTGAAGACTGTGTTATTCTGCAGAGCATACGAAACACTAGCATAGCGCCTATGTGACAGTTTAGACTGTACGGATTGCCTCGCGAACACAAATTTACTCACTTACGTACTTATTTACTTACTTACTTGGAGAAGACTGTTCAGTTCGGTATTGTTTTTAGTGGTTTGTGTTATTCTGTCTGTTGATGTTTGTCTGTTGATGAGACATTGATGTGACTTAATAAGAATAGTAATGAGGTGAACCCTAGAAGTGATTACATGTCAGTGACATTTGACCTTCATCTTTGACCTTGAGAGAAAATTGTCAAAACTTGAAAACTACTGCTCAGATTTTGACACAGTTTTCATGTTAGTGTATCTTAACTTGGTTCTACATGTCAAATGAAAGTGGACTTCTTTGACCTTTGACCTTGTGAGCTAAGATTACTGGCCACACGCAAGTTTGTGCTGGCCTGTAACAAAGTTTAATATTGTGCATGTGAAATCCATGAATCATATTGGTAACTTCAAATAAGAACTTGGCGAGATTGTGCAGATTTTGGCATATGTTTTGGCAGTGGCTTTAATAAGTGAGTATGATGAGATTTGAAGTGATAAGTGTGAGGAGCTGAGCTAGTGTCTAGTCTTATGCATGAAGCCATTTCTCTGCACTCAGATAAGAGTCTGTGACTGCTGACAACAGAAAAAAAAACAAATTTGCACTGAACTGTGTCGGCCATGATGGTGTATCAGTTGGATATAGACAGAAAGCTGTGTGCGTGTGTGAGAGTGTGTGTGTAGCTTCGCTGTTCAGTGTGTTGTGTTCACGGCTCGGCACTGTTGGTTCAGCATCAGAAACAGCATGTGCTCTGTAAAACACATCTCCAGCAGTCTCCAAATGTTTTGGGGGGTAAATTTTTTGGAGACTGTTGATACATCGTTGGTAGATCTAAAAACGACTATTACAGTTGTGTATGTGTGTGTGTTGCAGATGGAAACGTTGGAAAGACAGCGACCTTTGGAGCGTGAGCAGCTCGACACAATGGACCGCAAACTGCGCTCACAGGAACGTCTGTTAGCGGTGAAGGACGCAACCATTGCGGAGCTGGAGTTGAGGTTGACCGCGGTTGAACAGACCAGTTACGACGGCACACTGCTGTGGCGTATCACAGACTTCCAGCGTAAACGTCAAGATGCCATCACTGGTCGTGTCACTAGTATCTACTCCCCACCGTTCTTCACCAGTAGAACAGGCAAGCTAGACGTGTCCGGTTTTCTGTAGATGTAAAAAACGTTCGAAAAAGAAATAAAAAATTTAAAATGTGACATTAATAAAAAACATTTGTAAACGTTGAATAAAGAACGGTACCAATAATATGCTGTTTCATGTAACTATATGCTTGCTATCACCTAAGCCGAAGCACTGTGTCAAGTAACTGCAGTCGTCATTGATGCGTCATTGAGTCGTCATTACTTGCTGTGTTTTTGAGGTTTTCTGGTTGCATTTATTAATATCTATATGCTGTGCTGCATAATTAGCATATGGATATGTTATTTATGCAGCGTTTTTTCTTTTAAAAAACGTTGTGGAAAATGTGGAAAATATGAAAAAGAATTAATAAATAAAAAACAACCTTTTTAATTACATCTTTGCTGTTTTGTGCTGTTGCCATTGGTAATGAGTTCCAACTGTGAAAGTGAACGTTTTGCAGTCACTGTTGCCTGGGGTTTACATAGTTCAATTGTGGTTCATTTGTTTTGAACTGTGCAGGTTACAAGATGTGTGCTCGGCTGTATCTGAATGGTGACGGAATGGGCAAAGGCACTCACGTCTCATTGTTCTTTGTTATAATGCGAGGAGCTTATGATGCACTGCTTAAGTGGCCATTCAGACAGAAGGTACGTGAGAAATGAAGTAGCTAACTGCATTATTGACCCCTAATGAAAACTCACGTATAGCTCATCTGTTCATCGGACTGCTGTAGTTCAGAAAGGTTTCAATTTGGTGTGAAAATGTTGACGACGACTTAGAATAAACAACAGACTGACAGTGTGACAGTGGCAATGGCAGCTCTGGGCACTGTTGATTTCATCTGTTCTGAGTTTTGTGTCACTTTTACCATGTTACTCAATACAGCAGAAAAAGTTACGTTACACAGAAGCGCTTGAAACACAGTAGTGATAGGAAGCTACCTCTATGCATTGAGCAAAATCTCCCACATAGTGTGGGTCAGTTATATTCCCACGTGTTGCATGACAGACTACTCCACATGACATGTTCTGTTGCTGTGCTATAGGTGACGCTGATGTTCATTGATCAGAACGGCCGTGAACATGTCGTGGACGCGTTCAGACCTGATCCGACCAGCTCGTCATTCAAACGACCAACGACAGAGATGAACATTGCCAGCGGCTGTCCGCTGCTGATGCCTCTGACGACACTGGACGCACAGAGCAATGCTTATGTGAAAGATAACACTGCATTTATCAAGATTATTGTCAACTGTGAAGACCTGAATTAACAAGCACATGTCCAGGGCGCAAATTAGAGTAAAACTTCGTTATAACATACTTCTGGGGTCCTAGAAAATTAGTACGTTATATCCAGCTACAGCTATTTTCAGTCATTAACAAAACCAGCCAACAGAGTGAAATGATGGACGCAGAGTTCAAGCCTTGGACGTAACAGAAAGAAAGACAGACACACACACACTCACTCACATGGAACCATGCTCACAGTCACACACACAGAGAGAGAAAGAGAGAGAGGGAGGGAGGGAAGGACTAGCGGGAATACTGAAGCAGCATCAATGGGGAGACGCTCGTTGCAGATGATATTGCATGTTTTCCACCTTCACGTAACGTGCCGTAACGTAAGCATTTTACGTTTTGCAAAAACATACGTGAAAATTTTAGGTAACGTAAGATATTTTTACGTATTGCTGAAATGATACGTAAAAATTTTCGGCTGCTCCGTAACAAATAGAACTCGGTTCTATTTTTCACATATCTACGTACGTACGTACGTTACGTTACGGTACGTTACAGATCGATATGTACGGATCAACAGTACGTTACGGTTTCTTACGTTACGTTACGTTACGTGAGGGTGGAAAACACGCATAAGGCTGGAGACGCCAGTAAGTGTCATTCGCTAATGACTGCCCACACTGCAGTGCGTGCTGCCGGGTCAATGGCCGTTGTTGTTCTCAAATTACAGCCGAGATGAGAGCAATAAATGCACGCACAGAGAGTTGACTGTACGCTAGTAGAGCTAGAAGTATGTTATAGGCGAGGCAGTTAGTGCTTTGTGGGCAGAAAATAGCATACGTACTAAGCGAGGATACATTATAACCAAGTACGTTATATCCTGTCAATAACATAACATCTTCGTTTTTTGTAGTTAAGACAGAATGCTAAAACCTTCACAACAATCTTGTCACGCAGGACAGCGAGTATATAGCTAGTGCCTACACTGCCACGCGGGACAGCAACCAATGACACGACTGTCATGTAGGACAGCCACAACAACCAGGTTTATCCCAAAAGCTGCCAGAAACAGACGGCGCCAAGGAATAAGCATAGGAAACTCATTGGGACAGCCGAGTGTACGTCTTATCTGAGCCCGTTACAACGAAGTTTTACTGTACTTGTTCTGTGAGTTGATTATAGATTTTATGGTCCAGCTGTGTCACAGTTTGTTACAAAAAATGCCTGTACATGCTCTAGTACTACATTTGTACAACATGCAGCTGTAATGTCGATCTTTGCTTTTGTGCTTTTTGTGTTATGTTTTCTTTGAAGAAGTTATTGTCGTAGATTACAAGGGATTTGCGTCCTGGACACAAGGTTTAATTATTGCTTTCTGTGTGGTTTAAGTATTTCATTCTTTGTAGTTAAGGTGGAGGCAGGTGTGTAGTTGTGCAGTAGTTTAATGTTGATATCTGTTTGATTTTTTTTTGTCATGCGATCGTAACATGTTTGTGTAAATATTTGAGATTGATAGTTGCATTTTGATATATGCCAGACAGACCAGAAAACATAGTTTACTAAACTATGTTTGATTTAATAATAACACTTAACATTACTCAGTCAATACTGGTTAGTATTGAGATGGGTAACTGTCTTTGGGCAGTTGCAGTGTGTTACCAGCTATATACAGACAACTCAGCCTGGCCATCCTTCCCTGAGCAGGTACAAAGCTGAGAGGCATACAGGCACTCCTCCCTGTAACTGCGGTTTACAGTACATGGATCTGCTGGTGTCCTGCTGAAGATACAGCAGTGGAAGTCATCATGTCCTTCTGAGCCTGATGTTATTGTTAGAAATTAAAATATTTTGCACTAACGGTGATCTCACATATATGGCTTGAGACGTACAGAGTTTACAGCACATTACAAAGATTTATGAATAGCTTCAACAATTAGCTTGCTTCATAATATGCTTGTGTGTCATCCATTATTTACAGTCAGTGCTTTTTTTGTAAAACAATATTTTCCGGTACGCATATTTTGATTTTTGATTGGAGGCCTCAGTACAGTACGTCACTACGTCAGTAGTTAGTTTACTCACTATACGTCAATTAGGC
>Ga0049105_1001703_pt1 | contig 10169 bp, 11 predicted proteins | sample WorMetvaBAHAMAS1_FD_61260 | JGI IMG/M metagenome (GOLD analysis project Ga0049105, IMG submission 61260) | Worm MetaG Olavius vacuus BAHAMAS.1 | ecosystem: Host-associated > Annelida > Digestive system > Unclassified | place: Germany: Marburg | collected 2013-04-09 | reverse complement strand
GCAATCGCGCAACACAGGGGCAGTACTGGAGAGAATATTTATCAACCACTAACAACAGCAACTACCAATATGGCCGCTGCTAATTTCGTTGTAATAACTAACGGAGGGGGCTGCGCGCTTACTGGAACAGCCGATATCGACCAATAGCGTGCGACATGCTTTCTTTCCGCGAGTTGCGATTGGTTGTAGATTACTTGGAGAGGTCCTTATCGGTGGCTACATGATATGATTCAGCGTGAATAGGAGGTACGGCATCTGGTACTATTTATAGATCTGTGGCACGATGCCTCCGCAGCTTACCACTACAAATGGCGGAACGTTTACTCCGAGCTCAGCCAGATTCAGTAGCCAATCACGTTGCAGCATGTCTAATTTCTATAAACGTATTAAATGCATAAAAATATGCCGATGTGTCCGAAAATTTTATACATAAAACATTAACTTTACACGTACATATAATATACGCAAATACGTAAAAACGTAACTTTATAATAGGATTTAAACGGCCTGTTCGGATCACTCGATCAGTGACTGGCGCGCTTTAACGTGATTGGCTACTGAGACTAGCTCAGCCTAGTCAGCTCAACTTGTAAACATTCCCCCATTTTGAGTGGTAACCTTATCAGTGGCTACATGATTTGATATGACGTGAATAGGAGGTACGGCATCTAGAATATATATGTATAGGTCTGCGCTGCTACGTGACAACTCTGGCCAAACTGTTCACACCTTTGTGCCTGTGTCACTTTTAATGAACCGACGTCAAAAAATCAAACGAATTTGCACACTTCCACAATTCAGACAAATAGGGCTATAACATGACAAAACTTCTATCGTGTTTATCGCTGTCACCGACTTCTAGTATTTATCGGGTGTTTCCGAAAAGTAAGCCGCTTAGCCACGTATTGGCAAGACAGTCGCGTCAGTTAATTGCATGAAATGCGCAAAAATAACAACCGTTAAGTGTCAACAACAATTTGACAAAATGCTGTTGTCATTAAGTAATCTTGTTTAGATACGTCTAAAGTTAAATATTCTATGTTACCTCACGAATTAGGGGGTTTAATTACCTTACAACATTTCCATTTAAGTTATGTCAAATGTTGTAGCCAGTATTAAATGCGCACCTGTTGACTGCAACTGTACACATGAAGTAAATGTCATTATTAGGTAAACATAGAATATTTAACAACGGAAGAACATAGTAAAATATTACGTGATTGTGTGACGCACGATACTGAACAAATTAACTCTGTAGTTTAAGTTTTGAGGCACTTGGGCATCACTATATATGACAGAAGTAACGTGACATATTTTTTTTCTGCACCACCCTGTACATACACTGCAGTGCTGTTCCTATTCAGCTTTAAAGCTCGTAACATGAAATGTCGATAAAACAGGCATTAATTATGTCTGTGAATAATCTTGTTCATGGGTTTCTAGAGTTTAATTGTCTGTGTTGCCCCAATAAGCTGTTAAGTAGGGCCTATTGTCATTGCTGTCGCTGCAGTATTGACTAATGACAGGCGCCGTTCAACTGGACAAAAGCGTTGTTTACGTGTTCAATCAATCAATCAATCTTTATTTGCCGCAGTAAGCAAGTACAGGACAACAGTAGTTAACAGACAGTTGTGGACAGGACAGTGAGGCCGAAGCACTAACCACTGCCCCGTTATCGTTATGTTATACGACGTAAACCAATATGCAACGTACAGTGCCGTGCCATGGGAGTGTTCTGGGGGTATTCCGGGTAATTTTAAATGGTGCTTTCTGAGGCAATTCGAGCATTTAAACTTAGGGGCATTGCGGGCAATTTTGGGGACAGCTTGAGGCTAAACAAGTCTAAGTTCGGGCATAATAATGGACGAATCATCATCATCTTCATCATCATCATCATTATCATCATCATCATCATCATCGTCCGCGAATTTTACGGCGACACAAGTCTCAAACAAAACTTCAGGGCCGCAGTTGGTATGACCGCAGAGGTATGGTGCAGTGTAAACTAATTAAGTAAGTAAGTACATATTGTGTAAGGCGACGTAAAAGCTAGAATCACGTTAGGGATTAAGGATCCCTAGAACGCTAACAGTCGAATCATCCTATTGTTGATTCAGCGGCGAGGTGAAACGGAGCCGAAGACTGCTACTACAGCGAGAACCACGGTGACGCAGAGGCATGCCACGATGAAGAGGATCGTTGCGAGGTAGACGACGATGAAGAGGTTGAAGACAGCAGTGTTCGTTGCTTTGATCACCAGCGCGGAAGAACGGAGCCGAAGACTGCTACCGTGACGATGACGAGGTAGACGGTGAGTGTCCAGAAACTCAGACGGTCGATGACCATTGCCGCGAACTTCCAGTCGCTTGTCTGGTCGTCGTTCCACTCGTCCTCGCGCAGTTTCCGGGTGACGCACTTCACCTCGGCCAGGATGGCCGCCAGCTCTGGCCGCAGCGACTCCACAGCCGCACAGCAATCGGGGTGCCCCCTTCGACGAACTGAGGCCGGGTCCACCGGGTCGACGTCGACCGGGCAGCGGCAGAGGAACGCCGGAGAAGGACTCGCGGTCGGACGGTTACCTCCCGGGCCGCCGTTGGTGGTCGAGGCGGAAGTGGTGTCGCCGCGGACGTTGGCGATGAGGCTCAGCGACGGAGCGCCGGACTTGACTGCACTCGGCGATGGAGCGCCGGACTTGACTTCCAGCTGACGCAGTCGTTGATTGTGCTGACGATGGAGTTGCGATCCAACCTTTGTCTCGTCGCCCGGGCGTGACATGCGTAACAACCAGGATAACCATTCGCATATCAACCAGCGCACCTGTTGACAACATACCAACAAACGTCGCTGTTTTCGCGGCCCACATGCATAACCAGGGGAGTGCAAGGGGGGAGATGCACCCCTGGGACTTGAATACCAAGCAAATTCTCTTCAGTTTGAGGGCTAAAGATCGTACATGCTGTTACTATTGGCGCCCGCAGGCATGGGCAAGGGGGCTTCGGAAATGTTGTAAGGTGTTTTACCCCCTAATTTGCCCACCCCTGAAAAAAATCCTGCGGGCGCCCATGGCTGTTACACGCATTTTGCCTAAAATTCACTAAAATATGCCATTTTTAGACAAAGTAACTAATTTTTTTTCTGGAGGGGCTTAGCTCATACCCGGACCCACCCCCTTCGTACGCGAAACATCAAAATGAGATTATGCTTTATTTGAAATCTAGCATTGTTATATGCAAAAAAATAATAATCTTACTTGATTACTTACTTACTTACTATGCTTATTGTATGAGTGCAACCCGCAGCGAAAATCCTGGCTACGCCTATGACGCGGCCCTTCAGAGAATAGCAGCCTGAGAATTAAGATAGTAGAACAGGTATAGTATAATTTGTAATATTGATTTTCCAGTAGTAGTAGTAGTGGTGGTGGTGGTGGTGGTGGTGATGGTATTATTATTATTATTATTATTATTAGTAGTAGTAGTAGTAGTAGTAGTAGTAGTAGTAGTAGTAGTAATAATAATAGTAGTAGTAGTACCCATGGTGACATCCTGTACATGTCTGGCTTGCGATGGTGGAAGTTGAGAACCAGAACGGTCATCATGACAGAGATGGTACACATGATCATGACCGCCGCGAAGTACACGCCTACAACCACAACAAGAACGGTCATCATGACAGAGATGGTACACATGATCATCACCGCCGCGAAGTACACGCCTACAACCACCACAAGAACGGTCATCATGACAGAGATGGTACACATGATCATCACCGCCGCGAAGTACACGCCTACAACCACAACAAGAACGGTCATCATGACAGAGATGGTACACATGATCATCACCGCCGCGAAGTACACGCCTACAACCACCACAAGAACCGTCGTCGGCAAACAATGTACGTGATGTAGATAGTACTCAACGAGTTCATACCTGCTACTGTGATAAGACTACATTACGAGTTTGCTACAATTGCATGCCAAATGTCGTACTTTAGTGAGGTTCTTGCACGGGAATGGCAAAGTTCTCAGTGCTGCCGTACGATTCCCATGGGCAGGGGTTAACGTAAGCCGGAACGCACTGGAACGCCGTTTCGGGGCCCGGAAATTTTAGCTTGGAGCGTTCCGGCTGCAAAAGTATTGGATTTCACAGCCCAAACCCACGTTCCTGGGCCCAGTAAGTTCGCAGCCTTCGCTATAGTAATCCTATAGTTAATAAGTCATTCGAATTTCACATTTTTTTACGATCATAAATTCACAATGTTGAATGTTTTTTAACAAAATTTTACAAAATAGAAAAAAAAACATGGAATCAGGCTTAATACATTCAGTATATTATTGATAATTTGAAAGACCGCTATTGTAACATGGGCCCGGGAACGAACTGGGGGTCCGGAGACCTGAACAGTTCCCCCACCTTGGAAATTATACTTTAATCCCTGCCGATGGGTATGGGATAGGTATGGGGACTGTGATCAATGCCATGGACTTATGAGGATTCTATGGAGATTTTTGAATAGAAATGAGATTCAGTGGAAACGCTTTAAATATGGGGTAAATGTAATAGCTGATGTTCGAGTTTCGCCAAACAGTCCACTTTTTAAATTTATTTTATAGTAATTTATAGCATCAAGGTTTTTGTAAAAACCTAAAAAAGTAAAATTTGGACTTTTCAGTTTTTTATAGTTTTTTTAAAAAATAGGTTTTTACAACCCCTTTCTACAGCCGTGGTTTTTAGGCGCCTTGTGAAATTTGTTTACTTACACATTTACTCACATTAGGTATTTATAATATTGTGGAGTGGCCTTCCTCAATCCTGTGTGTTTTTTTAAAGTTTCACTTTTATATTCCGTGTTTGTTGTCTTCTATTTTAAGCAATGGACCATTGTGTAATGTATAAGTAGATGGAATATACATGTATATAATTATCGCGAGACAGTGCTTACCGACAAGAGGAACAGCGAGTGACGTGGCGGGAACCATTCCGGCAACGATCAGTTGAAACACGCTCAGCGACAGCAGAATCGTTATTCCTAAATACAACATGATGTCGATTTCAAACTCGGCTAAGATGATATTTTGCCCTGACTTCCTGCAGTAAACCAGCTACAGTAGCTGAAGGGACACCTTTTTCGGGAAGCATAAACACGGCACAGGCGCTCTGGGACTGCTGATACGCGGCGCCTTAAAACACTTACTTACTTACTTACTTGCTTATAGTACTCGGCGACGAGGCAGCTCAACCGCTGTCAAACATGTTGGCAAATTATAAACAAATCATTCAAATGTTCTTGAATTATTTTAAGAAGGTGACACCGACATCATATGACACCGAAGATGCGCACTTTGGCTAGCAAATTATTGATCATGAACTAATCTTTAAACTGCAGTTTTGAGAAGAGCGTACAATTTTGCATAAAATCATAAATTCCGTGCCATAATTTGTCTAGTAACTTTCTGGTAATAAACATACTGTGTGTCGGAAAATCCAAATGCACGTAAAATACGAGCCAGCTGAGTAAATGTTTTGTTCAGCCTCACGGACTGTTCGTGACTGTTTAGGCCGTTAGAACAGCGCGATATAAATTTATTTACTTAATAATCTTGATAACGTAAGAAATAAATGAATTGGCCTGATGACACAAACGTCGAAACTAGTAGATATACAGTAGATGTAGATTCAGCGAACGACATGGATAGCGTAACAAAAGAAAGCGAGAAAGGCGAGTGAGAAAATCAAAATGAAGTCTTTTCGTGTATATTATTCAGCTGGCTCCAACCGTCTTGTTGTGCCACCAGTCAAACTGTCCACAGTCGACAGTCGAGCCTTCCCGGTCGCCGCTGTCCAACTCTGGAACAGCTTGGCGGAGGACGACATCGTTCTTGCTGATTCCCTGTCGACCTTACGGCGCAAACTGAAAGACTATCTGTTCCAGCAGATACCCAGATGTTGTACTGTAACTGTCGCAAAACTGTGTTCCTGTGACGCTGTTAGTGGTCCTAGCGTTTGCAGCAGCTACTTAGACCATCGCCACTATAAAAATCACTGATTTATTGACTATAGCGGACATACCAAGGCCGATCTTCTCTCCGGCGTCCGGAGGCTGTAGGAAGGTAGCAAGGGCAAGCACTGAAGTAAGAGCGCATGGTATGATGATGTTGAAGCCGTAATACAGCGTCAGACGTCGGATGTGGATGGTGAAGGTGATATCGACGTACTGCTCTGGACAGCACGCGTATTTCACCACGTTTCTCACCGGCTTCACCTCTGCACTCGCACACAGCATTACGTCATCAGACACCATATAGTAGCAGGTGCTCGCAATGCAGAGCGCTGTACTAGCTAGAGGGTTCTGCCCGTCCGTCCGTCTGTCTGTCCGTCACGTTCCGGTATTGTGTCCAGACGAATGAAGATACGATCATGCGGTTTTCAGCATGCATCTGGTAGGACAATCCCTCTAGTTTCTGAAGGTAAAGTTTATCCGGATATTCGCAGGAGATCACCCCCAGCAGGGGGGGGGGCGTTAAAGTGAGTCGCCCCTCTATCGACAGCGAAAATTCGACCAATAATCGGCCATAACTTGGAAACGGTGCAAGACAGGAGGTAAGGTACTATTAATCACTTATAGGAAGTGGCATATGGGCTTTCGATTGGTACTAAAATCGGTGACCTTGAGTGACCCTGAACGGCGTAATGACTATTATTTTGCCTTATTTCGCCGAATTCGGTAGCTTTCGTGGCCAATTACGTAAAAGTGGTTGATTAGCCATCAACAGATTTTTTTCTCGATAAGTGTCATAAAGTACACCAACTAAGCACGACGGACGCGCTGTGCTCTTCGCGGTAGCGGAGCTTCTTGTTTGTGTCTACGACAGAACCATAAAGTGGAAATATTTCAGCATTTTTATGTTGCTTTTACACACTGCATTATGTGTCACTGTGCAGGTTGCTTAAATTGATGATGATGATGATGATGATATGGCGGTGAAAGGCCAAGGTGTAAAGCAGTAAAAGAAGGGTCATACGAGAAAAGGCCAGGTAAAGGTCGCCAGAAAATTGGGGAACAATTCATTGGGGGGTCTCACCTCACTCAGGTTTGCGCAGGCACTGGACCAACCCAGCACTTGTCAAAAACTGAGAGTCACTAGGCCCAAACCACCGAACCAGTTGGTTTCATATTTCAAAATCAAAAGAATCGATAGTGATGCACGATGACCGCGATTTATCGCGTTATCTATCGATCCGACGACGGCCAATTCATCATATTTTATTCTACACCTGTGCGTAGTTATACCTGCACATGCAGCGTGACAAAAAATAACCGGAGGTATTGCGGACTACCGATGAATCCGTTTACACACTTACGCCCTAAATATCCGCACCTATGTGAAAAATTTCGGGCGTCATTTGCCCCCCCCCCCTTTCTCCCCGGTTCTTGTATTACGCCGTCAGTCACCGCTTTGCGCATACTTGTCTGCTCACACTGTTCAGCCCATGGATGTGAAAAACGTTCCAATAAAAATTTTAAAAAAACGTTAAAAACGTGCAAACGTGACAGTAATGAATAACGCTTGTAAATGTTGAACAAAACGTTACCTAAAATATGCCGATGTCTAAGCCTAAGAGATATAACATCAAATCGTTATAGTCATCAATAACAATGTCAATTTATTGAAAACTGAAATAATTCTCGGTAAATGTAAGCCATACTTCGCTAGACACACGTTATAGAGAGTGACCACTAACCGCAGTGTACGCGGTGGCTACAAAATTGTAGTCAATCTGTGTCAGTTTCACTGTCACAGTTGTCTTCCGGCGCACATTTGTGCAACCTTCTTTATTTATTAAAAATGTTGGAAAAAAATAAAAAAAAACCGTTAAAATGTAAAAAACGTGACTGGAATTAAAAAATGTAACAAAAGTTTTTTTACATCTATGGCAACCTGCCCTGTCAATAATAGATGTGAAAACGTTTCTAACGTTTATTTCATTTTTTTGTCACGTTTTGGCGTTTTTAACGTTTTTAAATTTTCCCAACATTGTTTACAAATAAGAACGTTACATGAAAAGGTAAATAAATGTTACTAAATTGCAGCGAAAGCACCTTAGAACAGTAACAACGAATACTTCAGTTTATGTCTGGCTTACACTTACAGAGATTATTTTATTTTTATAGAAACTGTCATCGTTAATGATGTCTGCAGTCTGCAGCGATTGGATGTGGTGTATTCTCTTGGGATTAAGCATATTCATATGCTGAAGCCCAAGCATATAAGCATATTAGCTTAATATCAGCTAATATGCTTAAAATAAGCTTAATATAAGCTTAATATAAGTTAATATAAGCTGCTTAAGCATATTCAGCAGCGTATTGCTGGTAACGTTTTTATTCAACGTGTATAAACTTTTTTTTCAGTAATATCGCGTTTTTACGCTTTTTGAACGTGTTTTAAGCGCGATAAGTCGCTTATAACACAAATCGTAGTGCTCTGACGTAATGTCAATAATCACATATCTGACTATTTTATTACTGTGCAAACTGTCATTGTAGCACGTTGGTGACAGTTATTGTAATCAGTACAAAGTACATGCAGGGTGTTTACTGTTGGGACCCCAATCTCTCAAACCACCGTAGCCTCCACATTTGGGGCTCGGGATGTTCGTGGAATGTGAAATCCGATGGGAATCCCACAGATGAGAATCTCATAGGAATAGGAGTAGCTTTTGGACTACTGAGAATGAGAATGAGAATGGGAATCTGACTGACTAACGATAAATAGCTACCATAATACCTGGTGAATAAATATGATAAAGAATAATGGTAAAGAATGATGATGAATAATGCTACTGATGTAGGCCTATACACACATCTCGAGAGTGGGAATGGGAAAGAATGGGAATAGAGATGTCGGGAAAAATGGAAATTGGAATAAGGTATTGAACTGGGAATGGGAATGATTCCACGAGAATGGGACCAACAACAGTCATTCCAGCACTTCTCTAACTGGGGGTGAACTGGTAACGTCATGGCCGCGGGTCTGTTGATGGAACTGCGGCCTGCCAGCGGACGGAATATTAAAGACTCCGTATACCACGATGACAACCCTTTGTATCTGCATGCGTAACAGGTGGCTGATGTTGTGACTAAGCATCCAACGGCCAGACCGAGATAATCCGGCGTAAACGCAAAGCCTTACGTAATACGAAGCCATAAAACCGACCCTTTAGGCTTATTAGTTAGCAGCAGGCAGTGGGCGTGGCATTACACAGCAAGTAGGCGGGGTCAGATTAATTCGATGACAGGCCGCTACGTGACAAAAAAAACAAAGAAAAGCCGATGACTAAAATGGATATCGATAACGATGAGTGAGGTAATGAAGATTTAACCCAATCATTATCTCTAGCCTCAGCCAGTGATGTTAAGTCTTGGTCTTGGTCTTGGTCTTAAGACCAAAATTTTCGGTCTTGGTCTTGGTTTTGCCTTCTCTGGTCTTGGTCTTGATCTTGGTCTTGTGGAGCTTTGCGTTCTTGTTAACAATGCTGCAAGACCGCCGGGCTCATAGGTGATTATTTGCACCACAAGAATCAAAGACCAGTTAAACATTAAGGTCGAGAATTGGCAGTGTTGGGAACAGTGAACTATTTAAACAGTGATCAGTATTCATTTAAATACTATGAAATAGTTGTGAACTATTTGTGAGCATAATTTCCGGTTTGCCAGCGATTTATTTTTTTATTTTACGGGAGCGATTATCTGGGTTTTGATATAGGTCTTATCTGCCACGGTTTCGGTCTTGATTGGTCTTGGTCTTGATCGGTCTTGGTCTTGTTGTTTTTGGTCGTGGTCTTGGTCTTGCCTTCTTTGGTCTTGGTCTTGAACTTTGTGGTCTTGTTAACATCACTGGAATCTTTCATAGCGATAGCCTAAACATAGCCTAACTTCGTGATCACGCAGTGCTCACAAAAATACAAATAGACATACAGTATCTCCGATCTAACCAACTGGCGGCTTGAATTTCTTGAGATTATCCTAAGCTTTTGTGCTATACAGCGACATCTGGTGTATGGACAAACACTCTGGAGGAGGACGGGGCGCCGACCCACGAATTTTTGACTCTGGGAGCAATCATTCACATCACCCGTAATGACCGTTGCTAATATACGCATTTACAT
>Ga0049105_1001701_pt1 | contig 10177 bp, 7 predicted proteins | sample WorMetvaBAHAMAS1_FD_61260 | JGI IMG/M metagenome (GOLD analysis project Ga0049105, IMG submission 61260) | Worm MetaG Olavius vacuus BAHAMAS.1 | ecosystem: Host-associated > Annelida > Digestive system > Unclassified | place: Germany: Marburg | collected 2013-04-09 | reverse complement strand
GAGCAACGTAACCCTGTACTATGCCTTATTCCCGGGCGCCCGGAATTCCCGGGAATGAGAACGACCATTCCCGGATTCCCGGGAATGAAAAAACACCTCCGGGAATGAATTCACTAGTTGCAAACAACTGTTGTGAAACAGCAGTGAGTTTGTTCGTCATTTATGGTTTTTGGGTGTCGCGTTGGGACAACTAAATCAGTCAAATTTTAATCTCATGAAGACATTACACTGTACGTGATAAAATTCTAACACTCAATAATTAGTCAGCGGGTAAAATGTAATGTAAACAGTCATTTGTATTGCACCTCCTACAATGAAATGTAGCAGTAGTTTCTGAGATTTTGTTGATGAACTGTTTACATTGTAAGATATCTCAGTGAGCTACAGCAGTGGTCACCCATTGTTGCTGCAAGACTTCTGTATCGAACTGACTAAACTTGAGTGGCATGCCTGTAGCATCGAGGTACCTGTAATTTGGACGTCACTCAGCAGAATAGTCTGAGGCAATAACGCATCTAATGGGTATGGCCAGAGAAAATGTACCGTGACAAAAATTGCATTTTTTAGAAATGACTTGATGTTGCACACTTCTTTTTGTAGTTACTCACAAGGTTTATCTTATGTTGTTCTACTGTTAGTGTGGAGCTTGTAAGGACTTCAGTAAGAAGTATGAATTTTGTAAGTTTGCAGTCAGCAGTGCATATATTACATCAGTGCTTTCTACAGTTGTTTGCCACGCAGCATAGTGAAGCACGACATTTAATACGAGAAGGCCGCCCATCACAATTGTGAGTCATCCCTAAATGGTTCAAGATATGAAATGTACTTTGTGCGATGTTGCATAACTTGAATGTGAAAAGATGGGGTGAGCCAGTTTTCCTGAAAAATTAGGAGAGAAGTGTGCATCTGTGGTTATGAATGACATGATGCAATTATAATCTTTCTGGTACATTTTTGTTGCAGACACTGTGTGTGTAGCTTCAGTTAGTTAACGCAGTTGGCTCAGCTTTAGGTGAAAGGACACTAAATAATGGCCATTATGCGGTCGGTTCAAGGTCATTCACAGTCACCACTTACAGTACTAGTCAAAAGCCCATATGTGACTTCCTATCAGTGAGTAATGCTAACTTACACCCTGTCTTGCACCATTTCCAAGATATTGCACAGTACTGGTCAAGCTTTTTGCTGTTGATTGCCTCTCTGTGTACTAGTTAGTTTTTATTTTTTTTCTTTTTTCTTTCTCTTTTCGCATGTAATCATGTGTGATGTTCCTATTGAATAAATAAATAAAATAAATTAACACACTCATTTGGCTGAACCCCTAAATTTAGGAATCATGATTGTAAAATTTTGCTTCCAGCAACTAGAGACATTGTTCTATGGCATGGTGCAAAGCATATTTCGGTATTTTGAAATGTTTAGGCACGACTCACAAGTACGATGGACAGGCCAGACATTTTTATAGCACATGTGCTGTGTGGCCAAACACACATCAGCTCATGCTTCATTGAGGACTACGTAATATTTTCATAATGTGAGACTTCCACAGATAATATCTGCTAATGCTGTTATCACTTGTCAGCATGGAAAATGCTCCATAGTTCACTCTTACCATTTTGAAAGAAGTAGTGTTGAAGTAATTAAATTTATATATTTAGAGGGGAGTACTTAGTGAATAATCGGTGAAAATTATATGTAAAAATATCCAGTTACTTTTTAGAAGAACTTGTAGCTTTCATGAGGGAGTGTTTTTAGTTGCTTACTGTGCATTGATAGCTGGTGAGTTATACAAAAATCTTTTATCTTCCCATTTCTACACCAGTTAACATAATTGTACAAAATTGCAGATTATGAATAACACAGAGAATTTTGTAATGAAACAATAGTGTTTTTTTCCATAATTATATTTTTCGTTGTATACAGGGTGGCTCAAAAAAAGTAAGCTGTTGTACTGTGTCAACAGCTTACTTTTTTGAGCCACCCTGTATGTTTTTAGCTGCACTTTGTACTGGTGACATTTACTAAACACCTTTTTAATGCAGCTGTTTAACAGCAGCTTTCACCGAGTCAGATTAACCAAATGTCTTTGCAGCATTGGTGATCTTCGTGACGATGCTCAGATTTGGTTCTGTGCGGGACATTCTGATTATTGTTTATTGTTATTTATTAACCATTAAATATGCACAATTGCACATGCCACTGTTTTTACTTCTAATCCAAGTTACACCAGTTTTACTTATGGACACGACTGTTATCTAATGCCGTAGGATGCACACATGCAATAGTTTTAAATTAGAAGGCCATTGTCTGGGTCTGCTTGGGTACAGCAAGTAGTGAAGCAGAGTGTGGTCGCTTAAAGCTTGTCAAAGCAACGTTTACAGTGCAGCTGTTGTTTTGGGACTTATTTAGCACACAAGCACAGTGTAATTTTGTTTTGTTTACAGCCAGCTGCATATGCATATCATCAGCCAGGATTTCAATTCACCGTCTCTCAAGACAAAGAAGCATTGGAACTCCTTCACAACAGAATATTTTGTTGATTCACGTGGTAACTGGTTTACTGGAGTTTTTTTTTGTATGCAGTAGAGCAGATGTTCATTTTTGTGTTAAATTGTTCATTGATATAAAAAATAGGAGTGCATTTCATTTCACAAGTGCTATAACTGATTTGCCAAGGCTCCGTCTGTGCAGATTTGCAATACGTGGCCTTATATAACAATATATAATCTACCTGCCAGATATTAGGTTACTTACTGTGGTTCACCATAGAATGTATAATATCTGTAAACAGAAGGAATACAGCCTTGTGTCACAGAATCTTTTGGTTGGTGGGCACTGTGTCCCGGACCCCGCTGGGAGCCTAATGCCCCCTTAGATCCTCTCCTGCTGTCGGTTCTATAGGCATGTTTGGGCCACAGCTTCAGTTCATAAGATGCAGTAACCTTGCCGAATACTAACCTTAAGAGACCAGGAAATAACCTGGCTGCCATGATGTCTTGCATCACCACTGATTGTGCTACTTGTTAGCACTTGCTTCATTCACATCATTGAAATCAGTCTAGTTCTGGCTAAAGAAAACGTTTATTACAAGGAGAGTTGCCAGTAATTAATCGCATTTGTTTTATTTGCTTAGATCTTGTCAGAATGTTAGAAGATGATGGAAAAGTGCATTTCGACACGAGCAAATACTTAGAGCTTCTGAAGAAAGACCTCCGGTTAGTAGTGAAGCGAGTTTGTTTAACATAATTAGTCACTGTAATAAACACGCAGTAATGAGAGCAATTGCAACAGTGAATACGTCCAACTGCGTGACCCACTGCCAATTACTAACTTTGACAGATATTTAATGTTTTGAAATACAAGCTCAGCAATTGCACAGATAGCTCACCATCTGCGATCATTACGCCTTTCAAGGTCATTGATTATGATACTAGTCGAAAGCCTATATGCGGCTTCATATTAGTGAATAATATGAAGTTAATCGAGATTATCTTGCACCATTGCCAAGTCATCGCACAGTATTGATCAAATTATCAATTTTGACAGGGATACTTCTATTTAATGCACTCGTTTTCAGTCGTATTTCTGCCTTGTCCATAAATCATATACGAGGGGCGTTCAAAAAGTTCGTAGACCAACACAGTTAACTACGAGATACGCCCATCATATTTTGTCACTTTTCAACATAGACACCTGCAACTGAAATGCACTTGGTCCAGCATTTCTCCAAAGCTCTGATTCCGTTGTAGAAGAATTGTTGTTCTTGGTCTTCCAGCCGGCCATATGCCGTGCAGATAACGTTCTCGTCGTCAGGAAATTTTGTGTCTTTTCATGAATTCTTTCAGTTTAGGAAAAACAGAAGACACTTGGAGCCAGGACAATGCATCTGATCACAGGTCAGCCGAAGCACTGGCTGCCATCCAAAATGCCGGCTTTGAAATACTCAGTCACCAACCGTATTCGCCATTCGTGTTCGCATTGCAGGGCAAATGGCTGGCTGGAATACCAGGAACAACAATTCTTCTACAACGGTATCAGAGCTTTGGAGAAATGCTGGACCAAATGCATTTCAGTTGCAGGTGTCTATGTTGAAAAGTGACAAAATATGACGCTCGTACCTCGTAGTTAACTGTGTCAGTCTACGAACTTTTTGAACGCCCCGCGTATATGTATTTCCAAAAAGTAGATTTTTTGGGCTACATTTTTGTCCCAGACAGTATGGGTCTCATATCTACCAACTTATTGTGAAATAATGCAAAATAATGGCCATTAAGTCATTGTCATTATTGCTTGTTTATTTTGGTATCAATTGAAAGCCCATATGCAACTTCCATTAGTGAATAATACTAACTTTATCATAGCTCACACCGTTTCCAAGCTATTGCAGATTATTGGTTGAATTTTTGCTTCAAGAAGGGGTAGCTCTTTTTAACATTTGTTTGAAGTGAACTCCTAAATTCAGACTACAAAATTTGGCGACAAGAAACTAGAGACTATTGTACAGTAAGAAAAGTATTGCATTTAGGGTGGTTATTCCCGGAGGGGTTTTCGATTCCTGGGAATTCGGTAATGGACTTTGTTTCCCAGGAATCCCAGGCGCCTGGGAATGACAATAAATGTGCCATACTGCAGTGACATGACCATTACCGTATAGTTGAATTATCAGCTGCCATTTACCTTAATAATACGTGCACCGTTGACAGGCCTATTGGTTAGCATTTAGGTGTAGTAAGTGAACAACAGAACAACACAGTTACGATGACAGTGACAAAGTGTAATATAAGCCTTGTATTATAAAATTTAAAAAAATGAGCAGTAAGAGACCGATAGTATGCAGTCGCTGAATGCAGCAAGGCCAGAGCCAGCCTGCAGTGTGGAGAGTGGGACAGGTGGGAGGCGTGGGCTGCTGCTGCTGCTGTGTCTGTTTGCTGACTTACTGCTGATAAGAATCTATGCTGTAGCGCCGTCCTGTGACCAATGTGTCACGGCGTGGGCCCATGGTCACAACTTGCAACCTCAGGAGGGGACTGCATTGCACATTCTGCACGCCGCACTCCATTCGTTACGCACAGTGTGTGCGTAATTCGTACTGAAATTCATCTTGTAGACTTAGTAGCATTCCCGTTTTCTGTGGGAATTAGCCATTACCATTCCCGGGAATTCGAGAATGAAAAAAGGCCGGGAATAACCCTAATTGCAATATCTTGAACCATTTAGGTGTGGTTCATGAGTGAAACGGACAAGTGAACACCACTGTCGTTATAAATAGCGCGCTCTGACAGTTGGATGTGCACCAATAACAAGCCAGTCTTCAATACATTCCTACACGTCTTTGGTTGGTGTGAATTTGTGTATTTCAGGTGCCATGTATGCGGTAAACCCATGCCGACAATGCCTGCATTAAAGACACACATATTGCAGCATGTACCCTCAACAGCCAAATGCACATGAAACATACTGCTCTCACATAATATATATATAGTAACTTTTTTGTATATTGTGGCATTTACCTACAGCCTGTTGAACAGTTAGTTGCACTTATTTCATCTACATCTTGCTAGTCAGTGACAGTACAATATTAGTTATGTTAATATCTTGCTGAGGTTGTCTATATTACTGTGCTGAGTTTTTGTTGCACATATCAACAAGAGATGTGTCGCTGTACATGTAATCTCTAGTGCCAAAGTGTGAAACACAATAAATCAACACCAGCAAATTACCTCATTTACGTGATCTTTCCTTACAAATATATTAAATACCAGTACAGTAGTATACCATTATTACATGTCATTTGACGTTCTGATAATGTTAAAAGTGCAATAGGCAAGTAGTTCAACCAAATATACCACAATATGATGTGAAGATGTTGTAGATAGACAGTTACATATGGCAGGATGCATGAGAAAGCAGTGACTAAGCTTAAACTACAAAGCATAAAACATTTCTTTAGGAAAGGAAAGCTCATTAACAGCACATAATTAATGTGAAATGTGATAGAACTTCATAGCAGCATGGCTGGCTACCTCATCCCGATAATAAACAACATCTGAGCAGTATCGACTGTCTGTAGGTTAACAGGGAAGATAGTGCAGTCAAGTTCACTCCTATGCATTCCCATGGATGCTGCGTTAAAATAGTTGTCTATTCCACTTATTTCATTTCTTATGCTCAGTAAGCTGTTTAAGTAGTTCTTTTGCATCATCTTCCGTCTTGACACGGATCAGCATGCAGATGGGTTTCGTGTTGTCCTGTTTGCTGTCAACTGGAGGATTTGGCACACAGCTCAAGGACACGCTCTTGCCTTGGAGGCTTGTTGGAATGCTCTTAGTCAGAGATATGTTCAGAAGAATATTGCCTGCAAATGTACAACAAAATTCAGACTCACATACGACATCATTATATCCATTAGTTATGTAATGCAAACAATGTTAGCATATTATTGATTGCAACATTTGTAAGCTTAAATGGACAGTTTTGCTACTGTGTGTAATTAAGGTCACTTGGTGCATTGGTGGCTTATGTGACACATCCTGTTCTCCGTAGTGCATGAATGCTGGTAGTGCTGCGTGGCCGTGGGTGGCATGCATTGGCACGCAGATGAAGTCGTGCATGCATGCTGGTTGTTCGTCTGGTGCATACGCACCATGCACATGGCTTCCGTGTGACGCGACATTCGCGGCTGCCCCAAATGAGGCAGCCACGGGGCAGTCGGCAGCTGTCATTAGTGAAGACAGTGACGTGTGTTTCAGTGCAGCAGCGTTTTTGTATTTTCTTCCATCAATAAAAGTGACCGAGTGGTCTCCGTCTACAATGGAAGTGAGTCTCATTGACGTCTATAAGCACAAGAACCTTTACTCAGCCGACACGTATACAAACCTCTAACGACAAATCACCAGTTTTGGACGTCGGAACTGTCACAATGTGAGAAAAGAGTTATTTCTGTAGTTCTTTTAGTCACAAAAACCGATGGTACTAGTACTTATCTGGTTTCAGTTATCATATTTAAATACAGCCCGTCTTTGGAGTAACATGTTCAGTTATCAGTAATAGCGTATTGTTTAAATCATTTTAGTACGATAATAAACCAACTTTTCGTCACATATAGATGTACAAGAAAACGTGCTGTATACTGACCTAGAGTTGTGTTAGAGCGAATCAGAAGTTGTGTCTTATCACCAGCACATGGCTTCAGGTGCAGAAAACCAACACCACGATCCTTCCATTCATTATCCAGCATGTAGAACAACTTGCATCTGTTTTAACAACACATCGAATTATCCTCATTACTAATAGTACTATTGCAATGGTTATCTAAGACTAATAGTTATTCTAATTTTTTGTCCATTAACTAAGTAAATGCCTTTCACTGCTAACAATCTGACAAAATATAAGTTACTCAGAACTTAATGAAAGTATCATAGTTTCCTACTGTTGTAAATTACATTTGTCAATGTGAAGCTATCCTCTGTGAACATCACGCAGCACTGAAAGTAAAATTGCCAAGATAAAAGCCATAAACTAAAACATGACAAATGTATGATTTTAGTGCCATTATTTGAGCCAGTCATGCAACAGATCAGACGAGAATGCTCTGATCTGCAAACTAACTCAACGTAATTGTTCACAGATGTTAAAAAATGTATCAATCTGTAGCTCTAATGTGAGCACGCAGACTGTTCACAGCGACAATAATACTGCCGCAGTTATTGCAACAAACCACCAAGGTCACCTAACAATTTCAACTGCTTAATAATTAGAATTTTAACTGTTAAACCATTAATTTTGTCATTTCGTTCAACTGAACCATGAATCACATTCCATTAGTTAGGCCTACTATGGACAGGTATCTTATGACACTTCTGCAATATACTAATATTATCATAAATAACTTTAAAACTTGTATACTGTGTGATGTATCTACAGCAGTGAGTAAGTTCTGTTTCAGCTAATCAGAATGACAGTAAAGACAGTCAATTAACATAGTTTTACCGAACTGTGTAGAAAGCATCATCCTCCTTGATTTCCACAGATGTGGGCTTTGGTGGCACATACTCTTCGTCATCTGAACACAGAGTATTATTGTACACATAATTTACTGACATTCCAGCAAGACTCACTGCACGTGATATATGAGAGGTTGAAGCAACATGCAACAATTACTGGTAATTGCTTTATTTGCTAATGGTCAAATAACTGCTATATTTTTATGCATCTTTATTTGGCATCTCTGTACTCATAATATTTGCAGCAAGCTAATATTCACATTCCATAACTAACTTGCCAGAAAAACTGTGAATGCAAACTGCAATGTCTTTATGCCTAATCATGATCACATGTAACTGATATAATCTGCGACAGAAATCATACAGTTTAATGCTGTAAATTTTTGGCCCGTCACAGTGGTGCACCTGTATTTGAAGTTACCAGCATGGCCAGGGTTTTACTTACAGAAATGCCAAATAATTTATGTCATGAGTAATAATTATTGCACATGTTCAGAGATAAATTTCTTGGAATCATAAGGGAACATCAAAAAGGATGCCTGCAAGATGGGGAGGAGGGTTGGGCAGAAAGCAGACAAGAACAGACAAGGGAAAGGGATTTAGTGTTTGCAGACTTCAACAGACTTTAAAACTGGCAGGACTGTACTGCAGTCTGTAACAAACTGTGACAGTGACGCTAACTGGCTGCAGTTGGCATTTGTCGATGACGACTGAACTATCTGATGACAATACTGTAGCTCTAAGTAAGCCTATTCTATTGTGTTACACGGTAGTTTCAACTGTATGGCCTAGTACTTCACAAATGCTGTAACACGTTTGGCCATTAGCATAATCTCTTATAAACGGCTAATAAAATTCTATCCATTCTGAGTGTCATTGCGGATGTCTGCAGTAGGGCAAGGGAATGACACCCAATGTGGATAAAAGTCATGTGGACAGAAGAAGAAAGGGGGACGGGGTAAATTGCCACTTTTATGCAGATGTCCTTTATGGATGAGCCATAAGAGGGTTTGACAGTGACAACTTCCTCGCCCACAGGGTTCACTGCAGATCCTCAGCAATGGAGCAACTATAAAGCATCACTGACACTGTTTCCTTCATAGGAAAGACGGAACTGAAATTTTACCATTAAGTTACAGCAAAAATTTGTAGCCCTAAAATTTTAATATACATGGTGACAAATATGCAAATTATGCTAGTTCTGTTACATAACAAGACTCTACAACAAATAATAACTGGCACCGTTGGCAGCATCTGCTGGCTGTTCAGCTGCAGTGGCTGCTGATGGCTGTGCTGCATCAGTGCCAAATTTAAACCCACTTGTACCAAATGTAAATCCAGAGGTGGGATTTGTACCAAAACTGCCTGAAAATGTGGAACCACCGAGTGTTGCAGTTGTGGATGTTGCTGTAGACACCGCTGATGAGGCAGAAAGGCCGAAGAGTGGAGTCTGTTGTGTAGCAGGTGCATCAGTCTTCGGTGAAGTTGTGGTGAAGAAGCCTGGACTGGCATACGCTGCGGGACTGTTGAATGCTGTCGGCAGTGTTGACGACGCTGGCGCTACTGCGCTGCTAGTTGTCGCTATTGATGACAGTGGACCAACTGCACTAGATGTGCTCGCTGACGCTACTGTACACACTGTTCACACATCACAGATGAAAACTTGCTCTGATTTGTATCTCATTTTAGTTACTGCTTCACACATGCACAAACACACATGTATCAGCCATGATGGCAAAGTGCGTACATCTGTGGTCTTGATGTTTTACACTGGGACGAGAACAGTTTCATTATTTCGCTGAAGATGACCCAACACTGTTGCACAGCCCACATGTGAATGAGGGCCTGATGAAAGAAATGCTGAATAAGAAGCCACCGGCGGGCTGAGCCATGCAACTAGAAAGGTATGATATGCAGGTACTTAATGTGCTTTCAGAAGTTGCCAGGTAACTAATTTATGTAACACGTGACATTAAAAGAAAGTCTAATGAAGTAATAAAACTGGAAGAGTAAAACTGATGAGTCTCCACAAAGTCAGTCCAGTGAGTGAGATGCCAGCAGTTTATGGTGGAAGGATTTGTGGAAGAGAACAGTTTTGAGTGAGAAGTGTAAACAGTGAAGGAATAATGAATGATGACACACACACTACATGGCACGACCTACTGCTTCACACA
>Ga0049105_1001700_pt1 | contig 10184 bp, 7 predicted proteins | sample WorMetvaBAHAMAS1_FD_61260 | JGI IMG/M metagenome (GOLD analysis project Ga0049105, IMG submission 61260) | Worm MetaG Olavius vacuus BAHAMAS.1 | ecosystem: Host-associated > Annelida > Digestive system > Unclassified | place: Germany: Marburg | collected 2013-04-09 | reverse complement strand
CAAGATAGGAGGTAAGTTAGTATTAATAACTAATAGGAAGTCGTATATGAGCTTTCGATTGGTACCAAAATCGGTGACCTTGAATGACCTTGAACGGCGTAATGGCCGTTATATTGCGTTATTTCACTGAATTTCGGAAACACGCGTTCCAACACATAACCGCGTCGATCTGTAGCGGAATTTATGCACGAGTCTATTGTGTTTTGTAGTACGTGTACGATTTCGTCGTAAAGAAAGTTCACGTTCACTATCTCATCTCCTGATGAGTTTCTTGTTGTTAGTTGTGAGGCGGCTTGGATGCATACTATTAGATACTGCTGAATACCATGTGTGTAATCTATATATAAATTATAAAAGTTCGTAGCGTCTCTGTTTGATCGGTGTCGGAATGCCGAACGGCCGGAATGCCGAACGACTGGACTGACAACGATATCACACTGCCGACTGATGGTTAGCCGTATGCCCACCATGCAGCATTGCGGCCACGTGCTGCCATTTTCGGTCGTCGGCATTCGCCCGGTCGGCCTTAAGGCTGTGCCCGACGGCACGCACAAATGTTTACATAGCGCATCTGGTCTGGCCGTTCTGTTTCGCCCACCGGCCGGGTCTGGCCATATTGGCCCGCATTATTTATCAAAGACGGTCGGACCGGTCTGGCCACGCCCAGTTTCTGTGCTTTCATATCTGCGTACATGGCGTGTTATAGGAGGCGATGTGCAAGGTAAAATCATTATTTTTTAGTTAATTACTACTGCGTTTGTGCGAAAATGATGTAATATATTTCCATTTGTGTAAGTCACAAAGTACTGAAGAGTAGCGCGTTGTCAGTTAACGTGGTTTACCTCTGCGTAACGCGTCTTTCGCTGGTGAATGAAATAGCATGTAAGCAGTGACCCTAACCGTTCTTTTTCCTCGGACCAGACTTATTCGGCCCGAACGATCTTTCACGTGAGGAGATCGGCCTGACCAGGACGACCATTTTAAAAAGAACGTACACCCCCAGCCAGAGCGCGCAGCCGTGCGGTGTGTAAGATGAGACGATCAGCTAGGTCGCGGCTGCAGGGTGCAGCTATATAGAGGGCGATGTCATATAGCTTATCTAAGCTAGACAGGAAGGGGGAGAGGAAGGGGAGAGGAGGGAAGAAAACGAAGGGGAGGAAGGCGAAGGGAGGGCTATATGGCGATGTATGTCCCGTACTTCGGTCACAGTTTCCTTGACATTCGGAAACTCTAACTACGTAGCAGAGCGTAACACGCCTGTCCGGCGCAGCCTTTACGATATTGCGTGCTTGACCGTCGGTTTGCGTTGTGCTACCTGATAACCTCTTTCTGACAGACATAAAGAGTTTCCGCACTTGACGCTGTTCTCGCGAATGACGGAGATCGCGCCGGTCGTCGTCTGCTCAATTTTATGCCGTATACATGTAGTTTGTAATGAGAGCAATTGAACATGATGAGTACAGCTATTCTGTTTTCTTTGTTTTGGCTTGACTTTATTACGACATAAAAAGTGTAGAGAAGTTGCTTTCTTACAATCCTCCACTAAATCTACACAAGTCGAGCCGCTCCGGCGCGTATAGCTCCGGAACGGCTCGTCAGTATAAAAACTGGCTTGTATTCTCTATAGTAGGAGAACACAGTTTGTTGTTGACCAAAGTTGTATACCACCACCGTACACAGCATCATAGTTCATTCATTAAAAACTGAAAACCACAAATCACTGCCAACTACAGCTAGTTTGATCAGAAAAATAAAACTCTATACTAATCAGGTAGGCTATGTTAAAAGTGCAAGCCAATCCATTGCAGTTATCGAAAGTAATAATAGACGCATGAGTTAAACCGATAACACAACAGCATATATAGGCCTAGAATTATCAGTTTAGTTAGACAAAGAGCTGTCCATTTAACAACTTAAAATTCGATAGTTTGCAATATTTTAAGAAAAATTGTCTAAAAACAAACTCATCTAGATTAGGCTTAATAGTGTGTTTTACTCTTTCACAAACTTCTGTTTTATTTTTACGTACAAAAAATCCTGACCAAAGTTGTATACCACCACCGTACAACGTGCACGCAACTTTGGCGCAAATTTCAACAATTTTTTGCGCAATTTTTCCCATAAATTGTGCTCAGTCAATTTTCCTTTATTTTCTGCGCAATTTTCTGGGTGGAAATTAGGAACGCTATAGTTGGTCTATAGACTATACTGTTACGTACTGTTAACCTACCTGGGCAGAGTGTGCACCGTTTCGTTGGAGCCTCCACAATTTTTAGTCGTCGTTGTTTCAATACACTTTAGCTCTCGATGACAATTTTCACGTTTGCCTTGCTTTGTGGTGGGGCCTCCAATGTGGTGGGGGCCTCCTGTGCCTACAATGTGTTCAGAAAACACCCATTCCTTTCGTGTGTGGTCGTGTGCAGCTCTGCCAAAACAAGTAGCTCAGCTATCGTAGACAGACCGCACTACAGGGTGGGGTAGTTATGGACAAAAGTGGAAGACTAAAACTGGGAGACAATATGTACGGACATTATAGGTCTATATTCAACCACTGTGACGTAATTGGCCAGCAAAGCAATCGAATTCGGTAAAAAGAAACGCAAAATATGGGCTATTACGCCGTTCAAGGTCATCGAGGTCGGTATCAATCGAAAGCCCTTATGCGACTTCCTATTAGGCCTAGTGACTAAGGCCTAATAGTAACTGACATCCTATCCCGTACCATTACGAAGTTATCGCAGCTTATTGTTAAAATTTTGGATACTTTGCGTTTTCTGAGCCCCCTTTGGGGGCATGGGGACAACATACGATGTTCATCTTAGGCTCATTGGAAAGAGCCTAGTGGACTTCCTAATAGTGTTAATCGATCGCTACGGGCGAAAATAGATCGAAAATCGGCGATTTCGCTCCAACGCGGTCAGTTTGATCCAAAATTTCAGGTAGAAGGGGACGCCCCCCACCAATCATTTTTGCACGGATAGTTAGGCCAATGAATGCCTTACAACTTTGTCGCTGATAGTTTTCACACAAAAAAATCGTAGCAGACTTGTTCAAGCGAAGTGCGATTTTTGACGGAAATAGGCCGTTTTGCGTTTTTGAGCCCCCTCCTCCCCTTGGGGGCAAGCTTAGGGGCCACGTACGATGATCAGCTTAGGCTCATTGGAAAGCGCATATTGGACTTACTATTAGTGTTAAATGAACTTTTTCGTAAGGTGTTACGGCTGAGGCGCTACGAGCGAATATCTGTTCAAAATCGGTGATTTCGCTCCAACGAGGGCCGGTTGACCCAGAATTTCAGGTAGAAGGAGTCGCCCTCACCAATCATTCTTCTTCTCAGAAAACTAGACTAAATGATCTTTCGCACAGTAGGAAAATCTGGACATATCTTTTCTCCGTTTTGTCACAATGCACGCTTTTGACAGACAGACAAACGGACGGACAGAGAAAATTCTCATCGCTAGACCGCGTCTGCATTCCATGCAGCGCGGCAAAAACTAGAAAACGTGGCAATTTGGAATGCACTGCAACTTCACGCAACCCGACGCCGCGCCCGTCCCTTTCCGATATAGTTACCACGCCATGTCAAGTTTGACGTCGCTGAACCTATCCATTGCCGCATTATAGCGTTCTTGCTGCTGATACATTACTTTACGCTGTTAGCTTCACCTTTGACCTTTGACCTCGAACATTAGCGGTATATGGCCTGTGATGTGATGAAACGCTGCACCAAATTTGAACGCAATCGAGCAATACGCGGCGGAGTTATTGCGAGTTCAATATTTTGCATTATGATGTTGAACATGGAGTGTTGCGCTGTGACCTTCGACAACTTATCCGTGCCTGAAGTAGCGTTTTTTATGCTGATACGTTATGTAACGCTGTGACCTTGATTTTTGATCCATTGACCTCGAAAGTTCATGGTACATCAAGCTTCACGTGATCAAAGTCTGTACGGAATTAGAGCGAAATTGAGCAATCGCCGGCTGAATTATTGATAATTTTGCTATTTTTTGCACGTTATCTCACGCCGTGACCTTGACCTTTGGCCTGTTGACCTTGAACTTTTAAAGCACCTCGGGTGTTATGCGTTTAAACTCTGTACAAAATTTGAGCGAAATCTTATAATTTACGGCTGAGTTATTGACGATTTAGCACGTTTTCGCGTGCAATTTTAGGGGGTGGGGCACAACTAACAGAGTTTTCTCGGGGGCACGTGGACCCAACTTCGCCAAACGTGGCGAGATATAAGGCAATCATCGCAGCATTGCATTTATGTTTGAAATTTCGGATATCTTGCTGCATTTTCAAACGCGGGCGGCTCAAAGTTGAGTGATGTTGAAAACGACGCCAAATTTCGCACTTTTTGACCCGCTGTGAAAATTAGGGGAGGGGTGGGCGAGACCTCTATACCAATTGTTGAAGCTTTACCTACGATCAAACCTCCGGAATGTATTTGATGGCCATCCTATCTCTTCGACTGCTACAGTGACGCGTCGAAATCGCCGCAAATCGGCTTCTTGTAATTTACGTGTTCACTGGTAAGTAACAGGAAAACTCAAACGGAAACAGCAGTTGTACACGCATACACGCATGCGACATACGCTCATGCACCTGCTATGGTGCTCGTGGGTGTCTCTCAGTGCGTTTTTTCTTCATTCATGTCGCCCATTATGTGTCGTCTTTGCGTTATGTAATCTTACTTCCGCGTCCAGAGCCAGTGCGTCGCCTGTGTTGACTACGCTGAGCGTACGTGTTCCGTGTTATTTAACGCTCGTGTTTCTGTGAGCTATGAAGGATCTTTAGCGAGAGCCAGATGATATATTCATTATATTTTAGAAGTTAAACTGTGTATTTTAATTAACTGTACGTAAAATAAGGAGTGAAATTTTTAGAACGAAAACTTAAGGGCAACGGAAAATCTTCATAAAAAAACAGCAAAACCGTTAAGCACAGCTAGAAAACGTGGAAATTGCGAATGCATTGCAACATGAAGGCTGCCTAGCTACGCCACGCGCCAGTCGTTCTGGGCTGTGTTTTTGGCCAATTTTGTACTGCGCATGCGCACAAACAAACTACCGGTACTAATTATCAGCTTCCGCTCAAAATTATGACGTCGCCATTAGATTCAGCGACCCCGATTTCGTAAATAGGAGCAATAATTTGGCGATCAGACGACGCTTTCGCGTTATGACCTTGACCTTTCACACTTTACCTTGAACGTTTGTAGTAAATCGGTTGTTATGTGATCAGGGCCTGTACCAAATATTAGTGAAATCGAACAATGCGTGACTGAATTATTAATGATTTAGCACATTGTCACCGTCCAGTTTTAAGGGGAAGACAATCGTCAGGGCTAATTCTCAGGAATGCCTGGACCGAACTGTAGGTCTACCAAGTTTGGTGGAAAGATAGGGCCATCATAGGCCCTTAACAATTTTTTTTTGAATTTCGGATACAGGTACGTTACTCTCTTTCGAAACCAGCCTCCCTTAAATGCCAAATTTTGTACTTATTTTCCTCCAATAATAATTAGGGGAGGGATGTGCAAAATTTCCGAGTCGATACTTACGCGAATCATCTACGCTGCGGCTGCATGTTTTAGATTTCCGACAGACAGTTTCAAGCGAAAACTTAAATTTTATCTTTTTAACTTGTGTTTTAATGTTTGAACTGTTTATGTATGTGTACTCCTGTAATGCCTTATCGGCCCGGTTTTTCGCTGTAGATAGGGCACTAAACTCCTATTTTATGATTATGATTATATTGCTCCAGTTTGAAACCAGAGCTGCTCACAGGCGACTTTGGTCGAAAATCGATGACAAATTTTATACTTTTTGACCCCATGTAAAATATTAAGAGAGTGATGGGCGAGATGTATCGGTGAATTTACCAGTTTGACATAGGACCAAACCTATGATAATGCTACTTGTGACGGGGCGCTGCTTGGCCGATGGGAGATTATAGAGGGCCGGTGTGTCAAAAAATTTCAGCAGCAAAATATAAGCCGTTCCGACTAGATCGGGCGGCTAATGATAAGGTAGTATTTATTTTCTGAAGTAAAATATCACTGGAATCAGTCATGCTGTCACCTACACAAGTATAGACCTATTCATCATGCTGTCAATCAGGTAAGCCTATTCATCATGTCTTCATAGACGTGCAGGTTATTCACATTTGTACACGCATACGTGTAGCCTACAGCAGCCGATAAACGTGAAGTACCGCGCGATCAATACGTCCAAACGTACTCGCTAACACTGAGCTTCCTGTGACTTTTCATATTATGTCGATCGTGTACTATTTTATAGTTGTGTCTATCCGCACGACGTTATGTCGAAAGGCCATAGTTTCGCTGACGCACTTTTTACTCGACTTTCGCTTCAGCAGACCGCGCAGCGGCCGCTCATCAAATGTACACCACATGTTCGGTCGCAGGCCCTAGTTTAGATTTTCCCTAAGACATCTTTCCACCATCCCCTGATTTCTATAGGGGCCAAAAGTGCGATTTTGGCCTCGACTTTTGAGTACTCTCAACTTTGAGTCGCCATCCTTTCGAAATGGAGTAAGATAGGGGCCTGCCTGAACTATAGCGATAAGCGCTATGTACTCGCCAAGTTTGGTGCAGATCTGTCCACGTCCCTTTGAAAACATTTATCAGGATGATCGGGCACCCTCAAAAACCGACGAAAAACTTTGATTAATCGTCAAACTCAGCCGCACATGTACCCATTGTCTTGAAATTTGGCGCGCTAGTGCCGTGACATCCCGCAGACGCAAGAGTTTAGATTTTTTTGTGGCGAGGGAACTTGAAAACCATGTTTGTATATATCTAGAGCATCAGATGGTGAGTCTTTCGCCTCAGCAGTGTATAAGAGTTTTAATTCTGTTGCATGGAGTAGGATCTGAAATCATGTCGTGCTGTATGTATGTTACAGGTATATGTATTTGGTCATGTTAGCACAGTATTTTTTTTCTTTTTTTCTTTCTCTGTTTTCTGCACACTGTTGCGAATAAAGGTATATATTTTTGGTTTGAACCAAGCTCTCAGCCTGTCGAAAGCTCTAGAAAGGCCGGTGGCGAGATACAGGTTGTCTCGTGGCACTTCTGATGTAACTGCGCCACTGCGAATGACAGAGCAATAGTCACGTGTTCAGGCCTCCAGCTATGATGACGGTAACCGTAGCCGAACCGTGTCGTCGTACGTATGAATGTATCGCAACTCGTCCCGTCTCACCTGTCTGTGTGTCAACCTGTCATGCAGGTGAACGAGTCACGTGAGCACGCCTACATTGCGTTATCCGCATGCTACCTACGTCACGGCTTGTAACAGCTGTGATTCTGCGGGATGTAGCTAACGTCGAGGTGCGGCAGCCTGGCGAATTGGGGGAGGTGGGTAGGGTTGTAAATTTTACGGAAATTTAACGGAAATGTTAGCAAAAGCCTGGAAGTTATAACGTCTAATTTTTATTCGAATATGCTGATATTGGAGCCGTGCTAAAACAATTTATTTTTTTTCTTAACACAATGCACAAAGTTAAAGCATAAAGAACTGGAGAGTTGTTTGTCAAGACCATGCTTATTTACAGCATCATTTTGCAATGCTGGACTGCTGGAAACGTATGATTATAATTAAACGGATGATTATAATTAAACCAAAAGTGAAAAAATATGTAACAAATATCCGGAAATTTCCGGAAAGATTAAAAAATAAATTTCCGAAAATTCTCACAACCCCACAGGTGGGTGACCTTGTAGAAACTTATCACCTTTGCTGATGATGTACAAGACCAAGGATAATCTCATCAGGGTCGCCACAAATTACGGATTCACCAATAGTATTTAGCTATTAAAATCAATCAATGAATCAATCACTGGTTTATTAAACAGCTGACAAACCGCAACCGTTGAATACCGTACACGATATAAACCCAAACCATTCACTCTAAAAAGTAGAATAGAAAGAATGAATACTTCTGTACGTCTGACATGTTCGTCCATCGCATCATAAACACCGACCGCTCACTTAGATATTTATAAGCCACACGTATTGTAACCGTATCTTCGGCATGAAGCTTAACTTCCAGATTTATTGCGCCAGCTAGTCTCTCAGTGTAATCAGTGCAATTCACCTTCACCTCGTTTTATATCGCGTTCATTTTCGCGTCACTGGTTAGCCAAAGAGCATTCACACACACAACAATAACAAAAATATAATAAAAATAGAGCTCATGTAAAAATAGAGAATGGGCGAAATGTATGAGTCCCAAGGAAGCTCAATCATCAACGCTGATCATCAACGCTGGAGGCGAATATGTTAGATTTCCAACATGTTTCGTTTCTAAACCAGAGCGCATCAAACGTGACTGGTGCCGAAAATCGAGGCCAAATTTCGGACTTTTTGACGCCTCCCCCTGTAAAAAATAAGGGAGGGATGGGCAAAATGTCTAAGTCAGTTTTTCATGCGACACCAGGACCCAACCACTGATATCACTTTTGACGGGGCGCCGCTGGACTGTCTCGGTGTCTGGATGACTAAAACAAAGTTCAACCGTAAAACAGAAACCTTCGGCTATCATTCGACGGACATTTCCACGGACGCTTCCTCCTCGTCACAGCTCCCGTGCACACGTTACTTTCCGTGTCCTGTTGCACGGAAAATTCAACTATGCTGCTGGAGCTGGAGAACAGACGTCTTGCCGTGCGTGCCGCCGTCGTCTGCAGATACAGTTTTATTACAGCCCTTCATCCTCATTGCTCGTATGTTCGCAGTAAAGTAAAGTAAAGTAATTCTTTATTTCACAAAATGTCAAACGCACTTGCACAAACGCACAGTAACACAGTCAAACGAGCTGCCACGCAGGACGGCACATGTACCGGCACGCAGGCCAGGTATAACAAGTGCAAACCGCTGTAATAGCCAGAGCGATTCTGTCTGTCCGTCCGTCCGTCTGTCTGTCCATCACGGTCCGATGTTTTGTCCAGACGAATGAAGATACGATCGTGCGGTCTTCAGTGTCAGGTAGGACAATCATTCCAGTTTCAGATAAAGTTTATCCGGATATTCGCAGAGGATCTCTCCCAGCGAGGACGTTAAAGTGAAGCACTCCCCTGTCGCTAGCAAAAATTTGACCAATATTCGGCCATAACATGGAAACGGTGCAAGCTAGGAGGTAAGTTAGTATTACTTACTAATAGGAAGTCGCATATGGGCTTTCGATTGGTACCAAAATGTTGAACGGCGTACACACATTTTGCGTTATTTCGCCGAATTCGGCCTGATAACTCACTGCAGAACTGAAAAGAGTCCCCGAAATGTCACTAGCTAAGAGTCCACTCCCCGTGCATGCGATGCTCAATCCTTGCATGCGTGTGTGCATACCTCGTAGGCGAGTCATGGCCTGCTTTGGCCCGTTACGCTTCAGTAGCCACCGGCCACTGGCACAGGCTTCCGCAAATTGCCGTATATGGCCGTGGGCCACCAGTATGTAGGCTATACCGTCACGCTCCAGGCTGCGAACACACACGTCGCACGGCCCAGGTATACGCTGGACAAGTCAGTGCTTGGCAAACGAACGCCGTGGTCGATACGTGTCTGAAGCGAATCAGTACGCTCCTGGTCAACCGATATCGGTGTAAGTGCACGTGCGATTCGTCTGCGTTCATGTCATAGTACTAACTTACTGGTTACATATAATATTTTAATCGTATAATCAAGCGTTTTAATCGTTTACCAATTGATTGGTAAATGTGTGAAATGTTTTTTTTTCAAAATTAATTACTGTACCCAGTAGTCCATACCTGTTAACTATACCTGTCGTACGAATGCGGTGATTATGCTGTTTGCTAACTGGAGAACTGTCATGTGTTATGTGAACAGGTGCTTGAATAGTCGCAACTTGGTGGAAGATCGACAATTAAAACAACTAAAACAATGAAGTCCATGAACATTCTCCTGGCCGTCGTCGTATGTGGTAAGAACATTATTAATTTGACGTTGCGTATGGTCGTGTCGCTCTGTCTGAGAATTTGTATTATATACGGATTCCTCATCCAGACCAGATTCTTTTTTGACGAAGGTATGCGGTCTCTGACTGCTCTCGTTTAACGGTATGACTAATTACCCAATCGGACCCCATCGGACCCAATCGGGCCACATCGGACCCCATCGGGACCCAATCGGACCC
>Ga0049105_1001699_pt1 | contig 10186 bp, 7 predicted proteins | sample WorMetvaBAHAMAS1_FD_61260 | JGI IMG/M metagenome (GOLD analysis project Ga0049105, IMG submission 61260) | Worm MetaG Olavius vacuus BAHAMAS.1 | ecosystem: Host-associated > Annelida > Digestive system > Unclassified | place: Germany: Marburg | collected 2013-04-09 | reverse complement strand
TCCTGTTGACCAGGAGTTGGAGGCTAAACGGGATCTGCGCAAATCTGGTCCACCATCCACCAGCAACTTCGAGTGCCAGATCTGCCACCGGATGTGTCGTTCACGGATTGGGCTTTTTGCCCACAACATGACCCACTCGTGATTATGAGACCCATCGTCGACGTATCGATGTATCGTCGTCGTATCGACGGCTCAGTCCACGAGTTGACCACACACAGACAGCTGAGCTGGCAAGGACCCATCTGTGTAGGATTAACCTGTCCAGAAGTGGTTTTGCAGGAAGAAAATATTGACAAAAAGCCAAGGACACATTCTTGTAGACAGATTAGTGATAAAATGGTCTAGTCAAAAAAATGGACCAGGCCTGGTTCAGAAACATCAATAATTTGGACCCGGACAAACTGACTCAAATCAGGAACTCGATATATGCCTGTGTCAAATTGCTGTTCGCTAACTTTTTTTGAGGACGAAAATGTTGCATACATGCACTTACCATTCGACATTATTAGACATCACAGGAGACCAATATCACATATGAGTACAGGGTATTTTTGACACTTGTAACTGGAAATATTACGCTGCATTCTACGCTACTTATCTTGTGCAAATGCTGTGTATGGACCGAGTCCGGATCAAAAAATGTTCCAAGACAAAACCAACATGACACTGAACTAAAGTGGTCCAGTACCAGGAACTAGACCTGTTCTAACACTAGGACAGATGGATGCAACCCACCTAAAATAAATTTATAAAGTATGACAATGACTCGGACCAGCTGGGAACAAATGCAAATGCTGACTGTCTGTGAGTCACACAAATGCGGATTGTTCTCCTAACTTATAAATATTCATTGCAACAAGTACTCAACCCAGCCATCCTTTAAATCTGCCACATTAGACATGCCAAATTCGCAAAAAAAACAAACGAATAATTATGGGATGCATAAGTACTTTTCGGCTTTCAACGTCTTGTTTTCCTGTTGCAAGTAAGTCAACTCGTTCCACACTGCGTCCGTGTTTTCTTTCTGCAGCTGCTTCCTGGGTGGCCTTTGTACAGTCGGCTTCACTACATTCTTCACCTTGGACTTCTTTGGACTACAACATAACAACCGGCAACACTGTTACAGCATAGAAGTAGCATTGGTTGGTAGCGTAAGGTTTAATGTCCCACCAAACAACATTATTGGTCATGCCGAAGATGGAATTTTATGAGTCAAATGACCCAACCAACAGTGTCAAAGCACAGAAGAATAACAAACAAGATAGGGTCCTAAGGATTAGGCTTCAATCCCATCAGGTCCACCCCACTGTGTCACAACAATACAGTATCAAATAATACAAACTACACACACATAAACACAAATGAATCTACGTACAGTGAAATGGACCCAGTGAGACAAAACCCAATCGAGAGAACTGTAAGAACTGCTCATCCAAGTGTGCTTATGACTGTGTACGACTTCAGTACACATTACAACACAAAACAATTCTGATAATCTCTCCTCTTACCTCCAGACAACCATCATAGCTCAGATGCTGTCTACTGGAGAAGAATGGGGCCTATATGGTGGCTCTGATTTCCAATTTGGTAGTCCTTAGCAGACACCAGCTTACACTGCGAGACCACAGATATGGGGCTAGTGCATCATGTGCTCTGACAATTCACTCCATAGCTTTTGCTAATACCTCCCACAGAGGGACGGCCAGGCTGAGTTGACACAGGTGACTGGTTACACACCAAGTGGTCAATCTGCCTGCAGACAGCTACCCTCCCAGTACTAACTGGGCCCATGCAGAACAACTACACTGATCAATACCAATGCACAACAACTAACACTATCACACCACTTACTGTGTAGCTTTAAAAAATATATAATTACTAGTAAGCTGTGATTTTAAAAATCACACAAAATATTACTACATATTAAGCAGAGGTAGAAGACATATCTTTTCAGACAGTGGCTGTAACAAAACTGCCCGCTGGGCATCAGCTCTGGCCCCGACATCGAGTCACGTATGGGTCTACTGTTACTGTAATATGCCCAGCAGTGAACTAGCGACAAGTAATAACAAGAACAACTGACCACAAGTAGTCGTCCTCGTAAAGACGAAGCTGTTTCTTGACAAGTCGATAGCCGGTAAGGATGCTCTTTAGTCTGGCCAGCCGACGTCCATGCACCGTTCTTATCGCCTCCACTTCACTCGTCTGCTCATTATCAATAGAACGCAACAAAAAATGACAAACCGCAAACACAGAAATGACAAGTTTCTTTTTGCTTCTTATTATGTGAATTGGTATAAATGGAAGTCTTTGTATTCCTCAGTAAATTATCAAGTATTTATTCAAAGTCAGTCACAGCGGTCCTATGTATTGAAAGACTGTAGTACACACAGAGGGATCCTATATCTACTCTAGGTTTTACTGAATACACACTGCACTGATGTAGTAATATGATCTTGCCTACAGAACTCTGTGGTGGGGAAATATGCCACCGATCGAAGTTGTCGAATGTCGATGACCAAACTGGACATATCATTATTGACCAACACTCATATTGGTGACACTGTTGCCTGTCATAAAGTGAGCAAAATATTGCTAGCTTCACTGTATTTAGGCGTTTGATTGAAGCTGTGGCTCATAGCAACGTTTTTGTTTTTAGGCATCATATACAAATATTGTTACTTAATTACTTGAATATTTCCTGGGATGACTCTTAATTTGCCAACACACCTAGCTGCTCCAATCAACGATCACTGTTGAACACTAACTGATGAAGCTAATCTCTGTGCTGCATAATATCATGAAACTGATAAGCATGTGCTGAAACCTTTGCTGCTAATGCTAGTTTCATGTTGTCCAGTTTCCGCAGTGCATCACTCAGTTTGTGCTGTAGCAGGACCATGTCACGCTGGTTGTCGCAATGTCGCTCGGTGCTTGACAGTGAGCGCGACCGTGACAGCCGAGTGACGCCTGCTGGCAGCGACACATCTCGGTCTGTGACACTGCGGCTACGTGAATGTGACAGTCGACTGACACCTGCTGGCAGCGAAACATCTCCTTCTACGACAGTGTGGCTATGTGACTGCTGACACGTAGAGTTAGCACGGTGCAGTGCTGATGTGTGATCTCTGGCATGCATAAACATACGGTCATTATGAATATTAATAAGTAAGGCATCACGCTTTGCATATGCATAGTTCATAAACATACTGCACACAATAACTGGTCCTTGCACTGGCCTTGACAGTGGTGGCGCTACATCAGGGTGCGCCAGGTCAAATGACCTGGCTGGAAGATCCACCGCTCTGGCTCAAGCCCTGCCTAGCCCTGCATATTGCTTTGTTTTGGTAATAATGTGAACAGAAAATTAAAATGTTACAATATCTGACTGCTTTGTTTTAGTTTGATGACCGTTGGCAGCCTCTGTTTTGAGGGCAACAACTAAAAAAGGTAATGAACTTTTTTTGAGGAAAAATCTGGGTGACCTGGGTGGAGAATTTTCTGTCTTTGAAATAATCTGGCCCCTTTATTGAGCTGGCACAGCCAATGAGCCTTGGAGGCCCTGTCTTTGATATCTAGGCCTCAGTTCTGGCCTTGGCATTTAGGCTAAGTAGTCCTTGGTCCTGGCCTGGAAAAGGTTGATTGTCTGTGTGTCTAGCTCACAAATGAGGGTTTCTGTTGATAGAGCTTACATTTTCGCAGTAAGATATGTGATAAAGAAAACAAACAAATTTAATGCTATCGACATACATCTGAGAATCTTGCGCAGCTGGTTCATGTCTCAGTCTCTTAAGTTCACGCTCCAGCATTACAATGCGTGCTTCCACGACACCGTCATTATCATATAACTGAAACAAACCAATGTAGATTAATAACTAATAGCTAACAATTAATAATTAACATCAGCAATAAACTAGATCAAAGGTGCCAACAATTACCACGCATGCAGCATTGGTAGAGAGTGGACTGACTATGTGAGAAGTTGGCTTTTTAGCAGTTGGCGAAAGTATTATATCTCGAGGTGATCTCTTCCAGACTACAGAAGGTCAAATAACTGATAGATCTTTTATCAAATCATTAAATGTCGAGGAAATAATTATTAGTAGGGTTTGGATATAATACAGCAACAGCTTTGCGGTTTGTTTAACACAGAAATACAGAAATATGTTAAGTAAATTCTGTTCCTTCTTGTTATTCTATTACTTTGACATTGTTAACTGGGCACTAGAGAAAGTACCTGATCTTACTCAGAGACCTTTGGCAGATCACTAAAAAAATTCAATAATCAATAATCAATTAAACACTCTTGTGCGTGTGTGCATGCATGTTTGTAGTACGAGCGAAGTAACAATAACAAAACCTGAGATACAGAATCGCTGGACTCAGGTGTGTACCGCTCAACCAGACCCTTCAATTCCTGAATCACTTGCTCTTGGTCACGAACTCTCTGCAAGCAAAACCTTTTTGTCTATAACTCCAAAAATGAAGATTACTGAAAAACAAAATCAGATTGAACTTTGATCGGGCAACACTAACAGTCACTCAACCAGTATGAGGCTAACAAATGATCACTAAGCACAGACTAGTAGTACAGCGGTACAGCGTACATCCACTTGTGTCATGAAACATTGGAAATATGGAAATTGTATCTTTTCATGTAAATGCTGCATGTTGATTTGCCAACAGACACACAAGTCACATCGGAATTATCACCTAATAACTGTTAAACTATTTTTCATTCATAAAACGATAGGATGTGTGCACCAAACCAGACCAAAAAAGGGAACAAGGCATTCAGCTACCTGTTTCGCACACACTTATTGATCACCATATCTGTCACGGTGTCAGGCCACTGTGAAAATGTTATTTTTGGGCCACAAAATCAAAGGCCATAGTCAACAGCCAAAAAGTAACATATCACTAATACATAATAGATCATTTATGCAATCTAACGACGACGACGACGACGACAACAACATCAACACTAGTGGTGATGGTGGCAGCAACAACAGCAGTATTAAACGATTAACAACAACAACAACTGTTACAGCATATCTGGACATAATACACCACAACCACCACCCTCAACAAATCCAATAACCACGTGCTTGACGTGGTGTAACAGAATCAACACAGCAGCGGTTCAACACAGAAATGAGTTGAACAACGTACACACTGCTGGCTGGCAATCTCAACAGCAAATGCTTCTTCTTGATTGTGAAGCACTAAATGTACAAATCAAACATATCTAAACAGCAGATCTCAAATTTATGATTTAAAAATGTCCACAAAAAATGTAAATTTCAGAGAAAACACTAACTGTATGGACATGTATGCAGCCTGTCCATTTGCCTCAGTGGGCTAAACACCGCTGTTAATAGGCCACAGTGCCTGCTGGGCTGACAGGCTGATGGCTCTTGCCAGTCTGGGTTCAACTCCAGGTCTGGAAAAGAGTTTTTCGACTCGATTAGTCTGGCGGGGCATGTTAATTCTCGGACAGGTACAGAGGGTTTGCCTGTGTCCTCAATAAACTGCGACAGGCCATTACACTTAGAAATAAGGGCACTTTAGTTGTAATGAGTGTTGGCCATCAGATAACAGACGGTTACAGACTATGCACTAAATCTAGGCCACTGCTGTGCTGACTACATTGTGACCAGGCTGGTATGGTGAACAGGAACTCGGCTCGCATGGTGTGCCTGTCTGATGTAGTGCGTATAAGCGTAATAGCCAGTGAAACTTACAGCCTTGCTGGACACTGTAAACAAACAGTACAAGGTCCCTCAAACACACTACACACCAGCCCTGGATTCAGGGCAGTGTCACACACCATCCATTTACAGACTCTATAGCATACACTGGGGACGTGGTGTCGTGCAGGCTGGCCTCAGCACAGACCGTGGGCTATTACACCACCACAGCCACCCTGAATGAAAAAAAGAAGGACATATATGCAGAATAAATGACAGAGAAAAGATTATGTCATTGGGTCTGATATTACGGATGGGAAGAACAGAGAGTGGGCTGATGATGCTGCAGACTGGTGAACAGCTAGCCTATAGGAGTCGAGCCAGGCTGCATGAGACAGAACCAAACAGAAAAAGGAAGTTAGGGTTGTATCACACGGCCCGTCCTTGCCGGGCTCGGTCAGGGGTGCCGACATGCAACCAACATGTCGGTCAGTTGTTACTTTAATGGTATTTTTGCCGTATCACCAAGTTGGCCCACGTGTCAGACATGCCAACATGGCCAACGAACCACGCCATACTTTTGGCCGATACTGGCTGGTGGTCTTCCTTGTCAGTATGGACGACATCGTTGGTCGCCGAAATGACAACCAACATTGTCAGACGACGATAACAGTCCATGTGGTGTAGCCCTTAGGAAGGCATCAAACTCCAACGTGTCAAGTCCAAAGTTACTGATGATAGCAACGATGATGAATACAATGATAATGATGATGACGACGACGAACAGTTAAAATTACAAATCCACAAACACGTCTAACGAGTCCAAAAGCATCTACAGCAGTCTGATGTCAAAAAAGAAAAACCCAGACAGCAGATAACCAGTTTTGGCTTTGTTCAACACTAAAAACGACAACGAAAATGCTAAGGAAGAGAAAACAACTGACTCTGTTGTGCATCATTGTGCAGTTGCCGAAGCTGTTTAACTAACTCTGTCTGCTGATGACAATTCTCCGTTAACTGACGATGGGCTTGCCATAACTCAGACAGCTCCCGCCTACAATTGGCAGACACGCAACGACTGAACCTTACTACAAAGGTGTGCCAGAAGTTTACATGCCCAACTAATAACTTCAATTATTAATTACTGAAAAAAAACAACTAATAATCTTTACCGAAAGACATAATTTAGCACAAATAAAATAATTTTACAAATATTAAGCTATTTTCTTGTAACACAAGTAAGCTATTAAATGTCTCCATTCAGCTGCTCAAAAACACAAGACTGCCTTTCAATCAAAGGTTGAAGTTATCAAGCCTTTAAATAAGTAAACTGTAGCTTTCATTCCAGTTTCCACTCTACAAAAATAGTTAAAATCGCTCAAGAAATGCCACAGTAATAGTTTAAAACAAAGTGGCATGTTTTTTATGGCTCATGGTATAGCAAATAGCAAAAATTTATCAATGACTGTCTTAGTTACCGAAGTGAATCCATTTCTGCATCTTTAGCTTCAACGACACACTTTTCACTCTTAAGTTCATCCTCGGAATGTTTTAAGCACATCTGCAGATGATGGTTCTACAACAGAAACATTTTTATTAATTAATGAAAGTAAGTGAAATTCTATATAATAACAATAATCACAATAATATTAACATAAATCTTATGGCAATGTTTATGATGCTGTCACCACAAAAAGTCACTGCAGTAGTTGACTCTGTCCACCTAATGAATTTAGAACAGCACCAAGCAGCTGTCGACCCTCAGACCAAGCCAGCTGACGGGCTGCAAGTCCACCTGCAGGCTGCTGACACCCACCACTGACATTTTGTATTACTCTGTCCGAAAGCCAGCCACTGCCCAAGGCAATACATCACAATGCAAGACAGGATTCGATCCTGGGATCTCTCACCATGGGCACAGTACTGCCACTGCACCACAACCCTGATTCAACAAACAACGATACTGGTGTTCAAGTACAATAAACAAATGAGACTAAAACATGGTGAGTAACAAATTCTACTATCGCAGCTTACCTCCACCTGGAGGTTTCTGTTTCTGTCTTCGAATGTCTTGCAGTCAGCCTCAAGACTCTGCAAATTCCCATCTTGAATGAAAAACTGCAGTCCATAGATAGTCTTCAAACAGGACTATAAAACTGGTTTATCGACAAAAAACTATAATATGGAGTCCATAATGATTTTACAGATTTATCGCCTTTTAAAAATATGAATGTTCAGGCACAGCTTCCTACTGATTGAAAATCTACTGCAGTCAATAATTATAATGGTTTATAACACTTTCAAAAATTGATAAAATTATGACTTTTTCAGAAATGCTCCTACTTACTTATTTACTGACTTAATACTCAAACATATGTAAAGAAGAAACATATGTTTAAGCAACTAATATTTCAATCTACCTTCAGACAACTGTTCTGCACTTCTGCATCCTTGTTTGCACATCTTAATTGCTCGCATTCAGTCTCTTTATCTGCAACTTGCCGCTTTAGTTCTAAGCACAGACAAACAGACCTATCACTGTCAACTAAACAACAACAAATTTACTAGCCATAATGTACAATGCACAAACATTTTTCACAATTGAAATCTTGACCCGACGTGACACAGATTGCAGCTTAAACCACAAAAATGTTACAACGTGGCAATGTGATCTACATGCTTCATATAACAATGTAGGGTTACACTGTTATATACTGTAACATAGCAACTGCTCTTTAGACTTAGCCACAACTGTGGTTAGTGTGCATCTAACTCTGTTAGATCATGCTATAGCCACAGCAATTCTGTCTGTCTGTCCGTCCGCCCTTCCGTCAAATTCCGGTGTTTTGTCCAGAGGAATGAAGATATGAAAGTGCGGTTTTCAGCATCTACTAGGACAATCATTCTAGTTTCTGGGGGAGAAAAATTTATTCAGATATTCGCAGTTGATCACCCCCAGTGATGGTGTTAAGTGAGGCACTCCCGTCGCTAGCGAAAATTTGACCAATAATCGGCCATAACTTGGAAATGGTGCAAGCTAGGTAGGTAGTGTAGAAGCTTAACGTCCCACTCGACACATTATAGGTCATTTCGGGGACAATTTTGCAGGTCATATGACCAAACCAACAGTGTCACTGAAGGAAACCAGTTGTTGGTCTTTCAGATAAGGCCTAAATCCCACCAGGGCCACTCCACCATATTACAGTAATACAACTCTAGGCAACCGCCTCTACGCATGGCATAAGGGTCCCAATGTGACAAACCTAATCTGCTGGACCTGTAAGAACTGCTCATATAAGTATGTGCTGCTGACTTGTAAACATTGTGTCACACAACCCAGCACGGAGCAGTTCTGATAATATTCCCTCTTAACCTCCAGACAATCACCATAACTCGGATGTTGTCTAGCGGAGGGGAGGGAGGTGCAAGCTAGGAGGCAGTTAGTATTAATCACTAATAGGAAGTCGCCTATGAGCTTTCGATTGGTACCAAAATCAGTGACCTTGAATGACCTTAAACAGCATAATGGCCACTCCCAAGTGACCAGGACCGAAATGACCAAGGACGAAACTGGCCACCCAAGATGAGAAATAGAATAAACATTCTGTGTATTATTTGTTTGTTAATGTGTGTTGTGTTGTTGTAATTATTAGTTGTGGCAAATAAACGTGTTCATTGTGATGAAAAATTTACTGAAATATCGTTCATGAGTGAATTTACAGAACCGCTGTCAACTCGCTGAAGTTAAAGTTACGGATGTATTAATATGTTTCCCAATTATCACTCAACATTCAAAATGCGCGCACAACTTTCATAGAGTTGTTGGTCTAGAGGTAATTAATATATGTCAATGGGATCATCTAAATTGTGAAAGAATTCTAATTAAATCGCTCCCAATGAATGTCACTGCTGCTGGCAAAGTAAAATTGTTATGCATCCTGCGTAAGTGTACAAAAATAAAATATATTACACTACTTTCTGATGCTGGCAAATTGCCTAAGAATCTTCTGTAATGTAGCTATCATGGGTATGTCTAAAAAACTGTACAATGTACCGATATTCATCTGCTCGAGTTCGCGAAGAGCTTCTCTTGTTGCCGATTCACGCAGTTTACTTTCGAGGCTTGTGAGCTGTCACAATCAGTCAAACATCATCTCGTATTCTACATGATTTAGGCAGTAAGCATACAGGCCAATAATATTGGTCTTAATTAATATACCAGTAATTTCAAACAAGCAAAATAACAGATATTTTACACATGCAATATTACTGGTATTGAACAAGATATGTCAGGAATATCTTAAAATATAACCGGGATACAGGTTTTTAAACAGTATAATTCATCTCAGTAACATACAGGTGATAAAAAACAGCAGCAGAATCAACCTGTAACTGCAGAGTTTCATTTTCTGAGCCGAGACGATCTGCCAGCTTCTGAAATTCGACTTTACTGAAATTTCGGCAATACATACAGTGGGTCAGTCAGTTGATTTTAC
>Ga0049105_1001698_pt1 | contig 10191 bp, 5 predicted proteins | sample WorMetvaBAHAMAS1_FD_61260 | JGI IMG/M metagenome (GOLD analysis project Ga0049105, IMG submission 61260) | Worm MetaG Olavius vacuus BAHAMAS.1 | ecosystem: Host-associated > Annelida > Digestive system > Unclassified | place: Germany: Marburg | collected 2013-04-09 | reverse complement strand
GCTTTGGCCCCAGACCCCCACCGGGGCTCCGCCCCTGTAAACACTGCAGGTTAGTTTATATTACAATATTTTACAATGGAACAAAGTTTAGTATTACATTTGTGTACTTAGTATTGTTTTACTGGTGTCGCGAATAAAGAAATTAGTCAGGGAACATTATTCATTTTGCCTGGAAAAGTCAGGGAAAATGAATTCTGCAAAGTAGTAGGAACCCTGTAACAAGACCTTATGAACATGTATACCTGTCAGTCTATTAGTGAATGTTGAACGAATCTGTTCTCAGTTTATTTGTCAGTTCAGCATTTCAACAGTTCAACCCTCTGTTGTACGTATCCGTGATGAATCTGCTGTATAAGGTCGTTTTTATTTAATGTTTCACATTTTCTGTAAAACATTGTTCTGGCTTCGAGGTACTTTGTTATTTTGAAGTGTTAGGTGATCCTGCAGATGGTGTTATCTTAATTGTGAGGATTATTGTATGTTACTGATCGGCTGTTAATGTAATATGAATTGTGCATACTGAATATACACAGTTTCTGGAAAAAAGTTACCCCTGAGTCAACATATGATAGAAATGCCAAATCTTAATGGATATTCACAGACTTACGTGCAGTTGATTCTGAATATGTCTGTGAATGAACCACAACATTTCGTTCAAAAATATTGCTTGACAGCAGAGTTATTAATTTTCAGATATCAGTGACGAAATATCTTAGTTTCCAATACGGTGTTACTTACTGCAGTCACTGGTCCGGAAGTGACATTGTGTTGACACAATGCATTGGCATAGGAAGTGGGGGCTGGCGGCCAGGCCCCACTTTAAAGTTAGGGGATCACATTGTATGTTTGGCCCCCTCACTTTTTGATACCTAAACAGTTGATGCTTATGTTGCATTCATCATCATCGTCATCATCATCCACAAATTTCATCTCGACTGTCGCAAGTCTTGAAACAAAACTTCAGGGCCGCATTGCTCCAGTTGGACTGATTCTTGTCCCTTTTGTGACCGTTTTGATAACTTTTTGTAATATGTTACTTTACTTTTTAATTGTGTAATTTTCAATGTTAATTTTCTCATTTTACTATCTGCCTGTAATACAAATTGGAGAAATTTGTAAGTTCTAAGAAAACAACTACAGTCCAGACACTTTTATTACGTAAATAACTAAAAAACACAGTCATTGCTTGAATGTCCAACATTTTTGCTCATTTCAAAGTCAAATCATAATTTGCGAAAAGAAAGCACTCCAATAAATAACGTGCTTTATTTCTCATCTGAAGTTAAAATGGAGGGCCCAAAAGAAAAGGGGAGGCCAAAAATTTTTTCCGGTACTTTGCACCACTTTCAATTTGCTTCCCATGCCAAGAATGTAAAACAATAAACATGCTATTTTCCATAGAAGATTGCATATTAATTAAAGTGCTGAGGCAGGAGAAAGGATGGAAATCGAGATATTTTATCATAGGTATTTCAAGATTAATAACTCTGCTGTCAAACAGTATTTTTAAATCAAATTTTGTGGGTTTTTACAGACATATTCAGAATCAGCTGCACACAATTCTGTTAAGATCTGTTGAAATTTGGCATTTCCATTGTGCATTGTCTGGGGAGTTACTTTTTTCCCAGACAGAGTGTACAATGCATACATGTGTATGATACCCGTTTGTTTTATGTGCAATGATGGATCACATGTATGCATATGTAATGCAGCTTTAACTTGTGCATTGTTGTGGCTTCATGAGCCCTTAAGGCTATGTCATCTTTCAGTAAAATGGCCAGTTTTGCATAGCATTTCTCATGCAGTTTTTTTTGACCAGGACACTGTTTTTGCTCAGTTGCGTCACTGTTTCAATAATTTTCTTCACTTGGATTTCATTATATATGTGCCATTTTTGTTACATGTTCTAATCACTTAAAATAAACCAGAGACAGTTTGATGTTTTATTTTCCCTGAGACATGTATTTCCATCTCCACACAAGTCATCATGGCACATTTCTTTATCATATGACTAAAGTAAAAGTGCAAATAAGTAGTATTCTTAACTTCTGCTGTAGCTAGAATTGCTGTTGTTTATCTTATTTGACCATAGACTGGGTATGATGTCATAACAACACACTTTCCATGCTAAATTGCCAAGCATGAAATGAATAAACAACTTAATACTCCGTCTCGATTTTCATGAAAAATATTTATACGATGTTCATCAATACATTTGGCCATATATTTTTTCTAAAAGTTTGCAAAATGATGAACAAGTAGTTGCTTTACTGGGCAAGTCTGTTGCACTGTAATTTACTAAGGCAGTTAGGATCAAGGTCAAGGTCTACAAACTGTCACATGTGTAAACAGTTAAATGCAACATGTGACAGTTATGTGGGACAGTCAGGTCTGCAGAGCAACATGACAAATCACACCGTCAATTGCGTTTGCATGCAAATGCAGTGCATGTCCTGGTACCTCATAAAGAGGCATGTCCTCGGTGCCAATCCATGGTCATAGTTGTCACATGACAGCATAATATATACTTAATTTACATGCTAACAACGCGAGTCACTTGTTTGTTTGGAGTCTAGTCATTTTACATGTGGGTATATAACCGGTGGAATGATACGTGAAACATTTCAGTATATAGTATTTTAAGTTATATTTGCAACAGGTATTTTATAATTTATGCTACCGTCTTCTTTAAATAAATGTAACTGAATCTCCAGTATAAGTATCCGTAGCCGCAGTGTAGTTTAAATGCGTGCAGTGTGCATTGTTAAGTGTTTTTGCAACTTGTGTCTGTCTGCTTGTGTAGTTGTGTTACTGTTTTCCTCAATCACTTGTCATCTGCTGATTATAGTTAGTCATTGCCAGAAGTTAAACAACCAACATGAATTTGTGAAAACAACATCGTGTTTGGCACGTTCATGCCATTATGATCAAGTCTTATGTATTTATCAATATTAAGCGGATGTTATATTGTATAAAATATTACCTCATTAAAACTGTAAATATTACAAGTTTTGTTTTTTTGTTTCTTTCTTGTAGAAATATCGACATTTAAACCGATGCTGACCTACAGATTGGGTTTTGTCTCACTGGGCCAATTTCACAGTGCATAGATTCATTTGTGTTTATGTTGTGTATTTTGTGCTTTATGGTCATGGTCATACTGCATATGTGTTATATTATTGTAACATGGAGGGGTCGACCTGATGGGGTTGAAGCCTATTGCTTTAGGACCCTATCTTTCTTCAGTGCTTTGACACTGTTGGTTGGGTCATTTGACTTGTAAAACATGTCCCTGATATGACATATAATGTGTTTGGTGGGACGTTAAACCTTAATCAATCAAACCCACAGCAGCCAGTTGTGTGCATGAGTAAGACGATAGGACGTTCACTTATCTCGCACCTAAAATTTGGAACGTAATTTTGATTGGTATCAAAATCCGCTCCCCACATCTAAGCGCCATCTTAAAACGTTTTAAAGCTTTCGTACTCGACTCCCGCCATCCTCTCCACTTTGTGACTGCCTGTGCCTCAGATTCAGCTGTGAGCTGACCTTGGGCACATTACAAATTTTTGTGTTATTATTTCGTGCTCAGCTAATGCAGGGATAGTGCGCATCAATAGTCATTATGCTGTTAAATGTCGTTCAAGGTCACTGATTTTAGTACCAATCGAAAGCCCATACTTCCTATTAGTGGATAATACTAACTCGCATCCTTCCAGTTATTGCACAGTATTAATCAAATTATCGCTTTAGATGGGTGCCTCTCTGTAACATCTATGAATGTTGCGATAAATCATATATTGCCAAAAAAACTAGATTCTTTGGACTGGATTGTTTGGACTACATTTTTATTCCAGACAGTATGGGTCTAACTTCAATCTATTTGATGCAGTTGGCTTTAACATCAAATGCTTTCAGTATAATAACGCAAAATAACGGCCATTACGCTGTTCAAAGTCATGCAAGGTCACCAATTTTGGTACCAATCAAAATCTATGCAACTTCCTATTAGTGAATAATAGTAATAATACTAACTTACATCTTTTCGCACCATTTGCAAGTTAATACAGATTACTGGTCAAAAGTTTTGCTTTCGACAAGGGGTGAACCGTAAACTCACAACTACGAAATTTGGCCTCAAGACTTGAAAAATCGCTGTAACATATGGTGTAAGACGTATTTCAATATCTTAATGCGTGAACGAGTGTGACCGACGGACAGACAGCCATCAGCAATAGTGTGCTCTTAAACATGCACTGAAAAGTGATTAGTAATACAATTAATTTAAAGAAAGAGAATTTTTTGAACAGTTAACACATGCAGGTTACTTTTCTAGACTGAAGCCATTGGTCTGTAGTAGTTTGATATTTTTAAAATTATTTTTTAAGAAAACAAGCTGCAACTAAAACGGACCTCAATGTGATGCAGTCAGTACAGTGACAAAGCATACACCAACCTTAGATTGTTGTTTTCCACTCTTACTTGTCACAAGGCAAATGTTATATTGCATAACTTATTACATCATTGAAATTGTAAATAATGTACACATGTTCATCTGCACTGCTTTGTTAAAGTACAGTTTAAATGGTTGCTCCATAGGATTTATGGTGATATTCTCAAGAGATATTGACAAAGTATGCAGTAGAGAGGTACCCAAATTCCACCGAAACTTCAAAATGTACAATGCTGAGTGGCCATCTCAGCAGTAGCTGAGCTCTTGTTGCCATAACTTTGACAAATGCAAGTTTGATTTTAACCAAGTTGTACTATCATGCTCATTAGATAATTTGCTTGCTTGTGATATGACTCTCATTTGCATATTTAAAAAAATATTTATTGTAGAGTGCAATATAATCACAATTACAAATTGTAGCATTATTTTACTTAACACGACAACCAGTTATCAGCAGTAGGCATATCTCAGAATACAGAGAGCTTAGAGTACGAAAATTAAGATACAAAACGTCAGAAATGAGAATTTCTGCATATTGTGTTCAAACTAAATCAAGCATATACTTGTTCACAAAGCACAATCAGAAACTGAAGCTCAAAGTACCAAACTGACATGAAATATGCGGTATCACTCATACTGCTGCCATTACATAAACGTAAGACATAAACATATTCTGTACTGACTATCTAATTTATCATCATCAGTACAATGCAAGTTTTGTGCTGTTTGTCATCTTTACATGAGGTATAAGGTATCCGCGCAACAGGTCCATTAAATCTGTCCTGGTTTCACGCATGTCAATAATGCGGCGTTGTTTCATGTCTCGGTGACTCCAGTCAACTACCACATACTTCACAGCATCAAGGTGAAGGCAGCCTACAACAGGCACATTATGCGGTGGGTTTCATGTGCAACTATTGCGTGCAATTATTTTACCACCCGTTGACCGTCGGGCACTTAACATAATTGCATGCAATAATTTCTGCACTTGATTTCATATGCAATTACAGCAAGCAAATATTTTAGAATCTGCAAGCCATGTCAAGTCTGCCATAGGCACTGTTTATAAAGTTGTGATAGTTTAACTAAATTTCTACTTCAACCCTAACCCAAATCATAACTCCTACGGTACTCTAAAATGAAAGTATTGCAGAAGTCATCAGGCCGGGCATAACAGTAGCATTAAGCCTATCCAGAGGTGCCGATGATACACTGCGCAACAGGTCCATTAATCTTCTCTGTGACCTTGACCTCTGACCTCAAGATCTAAGCAGTTCATCTTTGTTCCCAAGTGCACCTTAGTTGTAAATGTGGTGAAATTACCACAAGCGGTTCGTAAGATTTCATGATCACAAACTCTTAGTAAAGATCACGCGCACACAGAGACAGCCTGAAACAAAATGCCTTTGGTAGCTAATTGCTGTCAATTGCATAAAACTTAGTGCTTTTATAGTTAACTACACAGTGATTCATAATCAAGGGCACCCCTAGCTTTCGACTGCATAAATTAGTCAACATGTGGTTTATATATTTAAAAAATCTATAGGCAAGAGCAGGAGATGAATGCTGTGTAAAGTGCTATCAGAACTTTCACAACCTGTACTGGCTTTACCCTGTAATGTCTGTTAGTTAGTTAGAAACGTACAGATTAACGTGGCATGAGCAAAAGTGCTTCTAGGACACGGTACACGGTCATGGTGACGCATCACAATGTCACAATTGTCAGACCCTGTGTTATTGTCGTCGTATAACTTTTGAATAAATCGACAAAAACTGATGAAATTTATGCAGAACCGTTGGTTCTATGTTAGGCTATGCTACGACAAATGCTAGGCCCATCATTAAGCCAAGCAGTTGACCAGGCAATGGTCTAGGTAAAACTACTGGATAATTCCATGTCCAAAGTATCCGCCTTTCACCTTGACACTTGCATGCAGACAGATGTGCCAGTGCCGTATCGATAACGTGTAGAACGCTGCTGATCGAGTCACAATGATGCAGACATTACACAGTAGATGCAGTACAGGTTGTGAAAATTCTGATAGCTAATACATATACAACTGCTTACCATTCTCAAGTAGTTGTGATATTCGGTTTGGTGTGCCAACAGCAATGTGTACCACAGTTTTATTTAAAAACTTCGCTTGTTCTGCAAGCTGAAAAAAAATAACAACGAAAACTAAATTACACTAAGTTTGCAATTTTAATCCATATCAACAATCTATATCTAAAAGTTCGTAGCGGCGATGTTTGACCGGTGTCAGAATGCCGAACGGCCGGAATGTCGACCGACTGGATTGACAACCATGTCACGCTGCCAAGTGATGGTTATAGCCGTATGGCTTGAGTCGGCATTGCAGCCACATACTGCCATTTTCAGTGGTCAGCATTCCGTCCAGTCGGCATTAAGGCGTCGTCTCTGATATGCGATACGCATGCAGCACCGCGGCGGTGATTACATGACTTAAACAGCTGCCAATAGTGAGCCGAGATAAGGGCAAAGCGCGCACAGTGACCTATATAACCCTGCGCTCGTGTATCTGCCGACTGATTTGTGAACACGTCCACAACATCAGACGCTGCCAAGTCTGCAGGCGTTTCCAGACCATCGGTATTCAAGGTACATGAAGCCGATGCATCAGGCAGATGAACTGCAGACGTTTATCGTCGACGCCGCCATGCAGGCGGACGTTAACAGTTAGAGGGCTGTGGCAAGGCAGTCAGTCACCACTATGGAATACTACTGCTAGCGACTGATGCAGCGCGACGGCCGGGCCTGAACGTCATGCACTACGCTGTCGATGCCTGTGCAAAAATGGAACAGCAACGGCTAAACTATTTGCGGTTTAATCAGAACAGTTTCCACACTTTCTGGCGAATGACGGAGATCGCACCGGTCATCGCCTGCTCAACTTTATGCGTATACATGTAGTTTGTAATGAGAGCAATTGATCATGATGATTATAGCTATTCTGTTTTCTTTGTTTTGACTCGACTTTATTACCACATAAAAAGTGCATAGAAGTTGCTTTCTTACAATCCTCAACTAAATCTATACAAGTCGAGCTGTTCACCGGAATAGCTCATATATCTAAAAGTTAGAATAACAACTGCAATAGCAATATGTGAAATTCTTACTTTGAAATGCTTCGCAAACAACTTTGCAATCTTACAGCCACCAACTTTGAAATCAGAAATTTCTCTGCAACAGTAACATGAAATATCTGTCAGCTCAAAACTATAGCACAGTCTAATCCAATTTCGTGATGCAATCAAAAATATGGTGGGTATCACTTAATAATAATTTGCAGATACAGCAAATGCTGTTCTATTGGCAAGTTTGAAGCTGATCAGCATGCAGGAAGAATTATCAAATGCAAAACAGATCACTATGTACAGATACAACACCCATTTCATTAAGTGATCTAAAAAAAATTCTACTGCTACTATGATGGACTATCGTGTGGGTTTACAGCAGCAAAGCCTTTAAACCACAGTTACCAAAAATATTATTCCTGTCTTGTCTGAATTCAACAAAGTAATCCAACATATGTTTTCATTCCTTAAGCAATCACAGCAGTGTCAATAAAATCTTTGTCAACTTTACCGAAAAAATTATACAGCACATAGATCTTCATTGAGACCATGCTCATTATAATAATCATCAGCATGATGCTGCAACAGAAACACTATCATTAAGGACAATTACTATTATTAATATAATTATATTATTATATAATTAATAATTATTTTATTACTAACTATTAACTGCTGCTGCTGCTACTGCTACCACGACTACTACACTGTGTTTAAAAAAAACCGGACCCCTGAAACTTTTTGTTATAACTTCAAGAAAGCGGCTTTAATATCGAAGAAAGTCGGTAAAGGTAATTTTCACGTACGACTAAAGTTACAGTAAATGTTCAAAATGTTGTCCTTTGGCCTTGACGCAGGCTTTGAGTCGTTTCATTCACTGGTCAATGGCCTCATCCACAATCGTCTGTTCCAAGTCAGCCCAGACCTTAACAAGTCGCTGCTTAAATTCAGCCAGATCACAAATCGGTTTCTTGTACACGCGCTCCTACATGCAGCCCCAGATTTTATAATCAACGGGATTCAAGTCAGGACTACACGGCGGCCACAAGTCCGGTAGAATGAAATGGAATTTGACTGTTGATCGGACCTCTTTCGTCAAAATCATTTTGTTTATTTACATACAACTGTCGTCTGCTCTTGTTGCCATGGAAACCGTGCAGCTCAACCCATACTAAACTTTTCAAGTACAATGAATCCGCAACTGAATGGCAATGCACTGTGTGAAAAATCATTTTGGGCAAACTTATTTGATGGATTTATGCCGACCTGCCTTAGGGGTTCGGTTTTTTTTAAACACAGTGTATATGTACCTAAAGTACACATGAATGGGTACTACTAAGTAACTTCAAATACAACAATGTGATGGTTTTGAACGTAGCTAAAACCAAGAACACAGAATCAACAGCAAACCTGATAAACTGAACTGCTCTTAAGCCTGCAGAGCAGATTATTAAGATGACTGGACTGCCAGGATTACTGCCTGTTTTCTTGGCTAGACGCTTCCAGTGTGGAACTAACGTCTTGAGGTACGATGTTGCTGTGTGTGTCATGTCATTACAGTCTGCAAAGTGCTGTTCTGGTCAAATCATAACACAGACAAATACACGCTAAAACAACAAAGATTTGTCTGCTATCCAAAAGACAGCTTAACTGTTAACAATGAGTCCACTTTAACAATAGGCTGCGTCAAACAATCGATCCAAACGTCATCACTCACAGCTGTAAGCTGCAACAAAATAGTAAATGGTATAACAGCATTAAATGCAGCCACAAAAATACAATTTGGATCATAATAGCGCAGCACAGAGTAACGAAATGTACAAACACATTGTCAAAGCCAAGTACGTATGAGGGCATTAGACTGAATACACACCATCATCGAGCATCAATTCATCCATTTCTACTGGTGACAGCTTGTTATGATAGTGCTTGGCAACAGCTGAAGTAAGATGATTGGGCATCAGAGGAGCTGGCTCTTGTGAAACTAAGGATGTGCTGATGTTCTGCAAAACCACATTGATAACATGAACAATCAGTACTGTGCTGCTAGTCAATACAGAAATGCCCTAACGACATGGATGTACGAGCTCTTGGTAATTTTCGTGAACAGCAGCAGAATCATCACATCGTTATGTTACTTCACAGTTCGCACAAGCCAAATGTTCATGTGTGCATATTTTAAAGAATTTGTGCAATAATACTGAACTGTTGTTTTTTGCTAATACGTAGAGAGAAATAACTATAACTGTAACTGAACAATGAAACAACTGAAAGGGCAACTGTAAAAAATAACTCGCTAAAACAGAAATTAAAAAGAAAATTAAAATTTCAAAACTGTAACCGAAATCAAAACTGAAAAACCACAACAGAAATAACACTGCCTGCAGATAGTCTTCATTAGGCATGTTAAACGATAATCGAAAAATCGATTATCGAAATGGATTCTCGTTCTCGTTCTCGTGTCTCTGTTATCGATTCTCGAAATGGGTACGTGTGCACTGGCGGTAGTATGCGAGGAGCGGTTGCTTGCGTTGCTGATAATTAAGCTTGAACCCCTCACTTCAGTTCACACTTCACGGACGGCCGTCCTCTGTCGTGAGCGGTGGCCTGGCCGCCGACTGGCCTGCCCAGTAGGTCTA
>Ga0049105_1001697_pt1 | contig 10191 bp, 8 predicted proteins | sample WorMetvaBAHAMAS1_FD_61260 | JGI IMG/M metagenome (GOLD analysis project Ga0049105, IMG submission 61260) | Worm MetaG Olavius vacuus BAHAMAS.1 | ecosystem: Host-associated > Annelida > Digestive system > Unclassified | place: Germany: Marburg | collected 2013-04-09 | reverse complement strand
TTAGGCTCATTGGAAAGCGCGTAGTGGACTTCCTATTAGCGTTAATTAAACTTTTTTCGCTAGGTGTTACGGCTGAGGAGCTACGAGCGATTATTGGTTGAAAATCGGCGATTTCGCTCCGACGGGGGTCGGTTGACCCAAAATTTCACGTAGAAGGGGTCGCCCCCCACCAACCATTCTTCTTCTCAGAAAACTAGGATAAATGTTTTTTCGTATGGTATATAAATCTCGACCGATCTTTCTACCGTTTTGTCAGGGATCACGCGTGTGACAGACGGACGGACGGACGGACGGACAGACAGACGGACGGACAGACAGACAGACAGAATTCTCATCGCTAGACCGCGTCTGCATTTCATGCAACGCGGTAAAAACTGACATGCCCAAGAATCAAGCACTGCACTGCTTACAAACATACTTCATTCAGTTTATACGCTTCGGTGTTTTTCTCGCTCTTAACGCATGATAGCGCTAGGTGATGGCACTTCAAGAGTAGGAAAAACACTACATTTTAGTTCGTTTATTCGATTTAAGTGTATTGTTAAGTTGACTGATCTTTAGAGAATTTCTTATCATTGATGTTGACGCTTAGTGAGTGTTATTATTTACTAGCCTACTGTTTCGGTTTCATGTCTGTTGTACGAGTTGTTGTTTTTTCTTGTTTTTTTCTAAAATTTCTCGGGGCAACTTATGGTTCGGTTTTGAACCGCTGCCCTGTTGTCATGCAGATTTTGTACCGTGTTGTATTCTTTTCTTATGATTTGATGACAAACTTTGAATAGAAATAAATAAAACTACCTCTGTTTGCGTGCAAAACGTAGTCGCCGGTGGAAGCTCCTCTGAAACCGTACAACCTGCGTTTCCCGGAGGGTGACACAATGTTCAAGTTCCGGTTTACGCGTGAGTTCGGCGGCAAGTGGATCAGGTGGGTTGATGACTTGACGAACTTGCCGCCGATACCGAAGGACGCTAAATACAATGAGATCATCGTTCCAACCATCGCCACCGTTCGCTATACGTACCTCATGAAAATGCTGATCACGCACCAGAAACCGTTCCTTTTTGTCGGTCCGACCGGAACAGGAAAGAGCGCGTACGCGATCGACTTCCTGCTCAACGGACTGGACAAGGACGTTTATCGGCCAAACATTCTCAACTTCTCAGCGCAGACTACGGCGAATCAGACGCAGAACATCATCATGTCGAAGCTGGACAAGAGACGCAAGGGCGTCTTCGGGCCGCCGATCGGCAAGAAGATGGTCGTGTTCGTCGACGACCTCAACATGCCGATCCGCGAGACGTACGGGGCGCAGCCGCCGATCGAGCTGCTGCGGCAGTTCCTCGACCACGGCAACTGGTACGACCTGAAGGACACCAGCGCCATCTACCTCGCCGACGTGCAGCTGCTGGCGGCGATGGGTCCGCCCGGCGGCGGCCGCAACCCGATCACGCCGCGCTTTCTGCGCCACTTCAACACCATCTCGATCAACGAGTTCGACGACGGCGAGATGAAGATGATCTACCGCAACATCCTCAGCTGGCATCTCGTCGTGTCCGGCTTTCGCGAGGAGTTCGACGACTGCGTGGAACCGATCGTCGAGGCAACTCTAGCGCTGTACAAGGAAGCGATCAAAAATCTCCTGCCGACGCCGAACAAGTCCCACTATCTCTTCAACCTGCGAGACTTCAGTCGCGTCATTCAGGGCGTGACTCTATCCCTCCCGGCTACCATCGACACCCCGACCGACCTCAAGCGGCTGTGGGTGCACGAGTCGCTGCGGGTATTCTACGACCGTCTGGTGGACGACGCCGACCGCGCCTGGCTAATGGAGTTCATCCGTACAGCGGTACCAACCCACCTGGACGAAGACTTCGACCGGCTGTTCGTGCACTACGACGGCGACGGCGACGGAAAGGTCAACGAAGACGACATGCGCAGTCTCATGTTCTGCGATTTCGGCAACGACAACGGACTGTACATCGAAGCGCTCGACCAGGACGAGCTGCGCAAGGTCGCCGAGGGGTTCCTCGACGAGTACAACCAGATGAGCAAGAAACCGATGAATCTGGTCCTGTTTCGCTTCGCCATCGAGCACATCTCTCGCGTGTCGCGGGTACTGAAGCAGCCGCGCAGCCACGCGCTGCTGGTCGGTATCGGCGGCTCCGGGCGGCAGTCCGTCACTCGACTGGCGGCACACATGGCCGACGACGAACTGTTCCAGATCGAACTGAGTCGCAGCTACACGATGTTTGAGTGGCGCGAGGACGTCAAGAGAATCCTGCGGCGTGCCACCGAGTCCGAACAACACGGGGTCTTCCTTTTCACCGACACACAGATCAAGCAGGAGGCTTTCCTGGAGGACATCAACAACCTTCTTAACAGGTGACGTATGAAATGAAATGAAATGAAATAAAATGAAATGAAATGAAAGCGCAGTGATTTAAAGTGCGTTCGAAAACCGACTAGGAGCCGGCTTAGTCTAACACACCATGCAAACAAAATAAAAAAATAAAGTATTGTATGTATTCACCGAATTCACCGAAGCCGTCAGTGAAAACATTTACGGCATAAGCAAGTACAGGCGTTCGCCATATAACGCTCACCGTCTGAATTATAACTTCTTTGAACTTAATTCAGAAGAATCGGGCTTAAATGCAAATTTAACGTTGAAAAATTATCAATCAATCAACAATGTCAAAGCACTGAAGGAAGATAGGTTCCCAAGGATTAGGCTTAATCCCAACAGGTCTACCCCACCGTTCTCACAATAATACAACAACTATGCAGTCTGAAACAAGAACACACAAAATACGATTGTCTGTGAGACAGCGGCGAAGTGCCGAACCTGTATCCGACCGACGAGAAAGCCGAGATCTGCGAGAAGATGAGGCAGCTGGACCGGCAGAAGGACCGCTCGAAACAGACCGACGGCTCGCCGGTCGCTCTCTTTAACATGTTTGTCAGTCGCTGTCGAGATCAACTTCACGTCGTTCTGGCGATGAGTCCCATCGGCGACGCGTTCCGCAACCGGCTTCGCAAGTTCCCGTCACTCGTCAACTGCTGCACCATCGACTGGTTCCAGTCGTGGCCGGCAGACGCGCTACAGGTATACATCGACCACTAAAGCTCCCCGGACCGTCACTCGGAGCGTGCTTAGCAGTTCAGATTAACCCCATCCCGTTGATTCCAAAACGTCGAGCTGACGTCCAGATTTAAACTCATTGTTCAAAGTATTGCCTTTCCGAGTTTTTACGATGCTACTTTTGTTTGCTTCAGAATGCGCGAACGGACGTTTCCGTTCAAGAAAATTGTCGGGGATGGGTGATATTCACAACCCCAATAAGGAAGGTGCGACCCCCTCCACGGACCACCTTCAGCCTGCGGAGATCACAAGAGTGGGCGTCTTGGCCTTAACGCATTAAGAAGCCCTTCGACATTCGAGCGTGTGCTGACTGCAGTCGCAAGGTAGTAAGATACGACTGGAATACGAGTCCGATACGAACAGTAGACACGGCACAATAATAAGAAAAATGGCAACGTAAACTGCACAAAAACTACAGAATTAACGCGAAATATTGTTAAAAACGCAACCCACAAAGCAGTTGAGAATATTTACACTGTATGCTGGTGCTCGTAGTATCGTCATTATTGTCGTATTCGTTATACATGTATTGCGATTTAGGGGTAAATGCGCTTTTTACAGCTCGAACCTTGCTATGCTACTCAATAAGTCACGAGAAATGAAAACTAAAGTAAAGTAATTCTTTATTACACAAATGATAAACGCACTTGCTTACACACGATCAACAAGCTGCCAAGCAGGACAGCTCAACAAGTATTGGCAACTGGGTTTACCCAGGCAAGAAGCTGCCACACAACGGCGCTAAGCGGCTCCAATCAACCGCACGAGGCTTATAACCCCGTAGGCATTCACCAGATGGCGCCACCCAGCACACGTCCGGTAAACAAGCCTACTACTCATTTATCGACCCCGGAAGGATGAAAGGGTGAGTTGGCCTAGATAAAAGTTCATTGCACATAAAGACCGGGTAAAAGGTATTATTAGTCTCGCCGTGGCACGTGAATACAAACAGGAAATAGTGGGAGAAGGAAACCGACTGAGAATCTGTTAAGGCAGTGTGAAGCGTTCCGGAAGGACATGGTCGAGAGAATTATCGTGACGAAAAGTTTCGGACTGAAATGAAGCAGAAAATAGAAACGTTATGATGACGATGATATGACGACGATGACGACGATGATGATGATGGTCATAATGCTGTTGATAGCATAGATGTAAAAAACGTCCAAAAAAGAAGATAATACTTTAAAAAGCGTAAAAACTGTTATCAGCAATATGCCGCTTAATGGATATGTCTGACATGCTTAAGCTTACGAGAGATTGAAAATGCATCAATTATACTGCAGTCAGCATTAACGATCGCAGTTTTATAAATAAAATAATATCTGTAAATGTAAAGCAAATAAAAACTGATGTATTCGTTGCTATCGCTTTAAGGTGTTCTCACTGAAATTTTTTAGTATTTGTGTGTGTGTATGTCGCGGTTTTTATTTTTCAAAACGTTGGGGAAATTAAAAAAAAACATTAAAACGTTTTTACACCTATGGTTGATAGAGACAATAGTGAGCGTGATGATGATTGACAGGCGGTGGCTACACGCTTCCTCGGCGACATCGAGATGGAGGACGAGATTCGTCACGGCTGCATTGAGATGTGTCAGGAGTTCCACACGACGACGCTCAAGCTCTCCGACCGATTCCTTGCCGAGCTCGAGCGACACAACTACGTCACACCGACGTCATATCTCGAGATGATCAACACCTTCAAACTACTGCTCGACAACAAGCGAGATCAAGTCATTAAGGTAAACAGTAAGTAAGCAAGCAAACAAGTAAGTAAGATAAGTAGTTAATTAATTAAGTAAGTAAGTAAATAAGTATGTAAGTGAGTAAGTAAGTAAGTAAGTAAGTAAATAAGTAAGTAAGATAAGTAAGTAAGTAAGTAAGTAAGTAAGTAAGTAAGTAAGTCTGTAGACGTGTCGTTAGTCGCCAATCAGCATTAATTCTGACTCATATTGGTCTTCATGACTTGATTTGTGACCTGTGGTCCTATTTTTAACTCAAAAACTCATTCATACAACTCTCGAGAAAAATGGTTGCTTCTGTTTCATTACTTGTTTGACTGAGGCCGCGGATTGTAGTGAAAGAATCTCAGTTCAGTAATGACATTGCCAGACTGAAAACCGCGGCACGCCCTTTTAGGTGCCGTGTATAACTTCTCTTACTTGCTTACTCATTCGTTTTTTGGCTTCTGTTCTCTGTAGGCTCGTAGTCGCTACCTGGTCGGGCTGGAGAAGCTCGAATCGGCCGCATCACAGGTGTCGGTGATGCAGAAAGAGCTGACTGACCTGCAGCCGCAGCTGGTCGATGCCAGCAGACAGGTCGACGACATGATGGTCGTCATTGAGAAAGAGTCAGCCGAGGTGGCTAACGTCGAGAAAACCGTCAAGGCCGACGAGGTACAGCATAACAACTCTTGTACTCTTTGACTTAGCTTTCGGTTTGTGGTCAGAGTTCATAAGTAGGTCTGCGCATGCACGGTTACCAGTCTGTACGTATGGCGGTTATGATTTGTGCAACCCTGGTTAACACACAGACACACACGCATCACAAACAGCTTTCGACCGGTTATACTACTAGCTCAGCCAGGTGAGCTAAAACGCTCGAGAAACGTTTATAAACTTATTTTAATAAAAAAGGACGCAATAAACATTTACGACAGCAATGTCGAATGCAGTGGCCACTAACGTAACGTAACAGTTGTAGTTACAGTACACGCCCTGTAAGCAAAAAGTTGTCTCGTATACGTAAATTTTCTTCCGGGTGAAAAATTTTATCAGCCTTCCCTTGATTTGAACTTTCCAAGTGGTGTCTAGTTTTAAATATGAACAGATCCTAAGTAAGTAAGTAAGAAGGCGCCAATAAGCAAGCAGTAGCGATGCACCGTGGTAAAGTAAGGTGAAGTAAGCAGATGAATTTATATAGCGCTTTATATATAAGCCCTGTACCTCCAGCGCTCAGATATGGCCCATGTGTAGCAAGGGGATCACACAGTTTTACCTGCCACCCACACACGAACCATACCTGCCTTTACTCCCCAGCCGCAAGGCGTCACGGTCCTTTGGCTGGTACCCATTGCGCCTACCCTCGAACGGATGGCCAGGCTGAGTTGACCTGGGTGACCGGTTGCATACCGAGATAAATGTCCCGCAGCAGGAACTGAGCCCGGACACGGTCACCCATCCCAGTACTAACGGGATCCGACGTAGGTTAACTTCGTTGATCGAGACCAACGCGCTACCAATCACCACCAATAGGTGGTCAGTTAATGCAAAGACAGAAATGTTTTCAGTTGTCGTTTGAATCGGTCCACAGCTGATGCCCTGTCATAAGTAAAATGGTAGATTGCACCACACTCGCCCCAGACCCGCAGCAGCGAAGCTCTTTCCTCCAAAGGTGCTATACGGCTTGACTGGCGTTGGTGCAGACGCTGGCCAACGAGCAAGCGGAGGCGGCCGCTGCGATCAAAGACGAATGCGACGCCAACCTGGCTGAGGCCATGCCGGTCCTCAACGCCGCCGTTGCCGCGCTCAACACTCTGACGCCGGCCGACATAGCGGTCGTCAAGACGATGAAGAGTCCTCCAGCCGGTGTCCGACTGGTCTGCGAGGCGCTGTGCGTCCTCAAAGGCATCAAACCGGATCGCATCAACGACGCGGCGACCGGACGCAAGATCGAAGACTACTGGGGACCGTCCAAGAGGATGCTTGGAGACATGAAGTTCCTCGAGTCGCTGCTGACCTTCGACAAGGACAACATTCCACCTGCGAACATCAAAGTTTGTCTCTTTGGCTATCTAGCATGAAGTAATGTCACAAATATGTCGGACTACATTCTTTTGATACTTCATTACGCAGTTGCAAAGGTTTTGTTTGTATCTGCAAAAAATACAAAAGATTATTGGAGAAATGTCAACATTAACAGTGAGTCAAAAACACTGTGCCACTATACATTCGTTCATAACTTTGACAAATGTTGGCCGATTTTCAAAATTCTTTGACTGTTGTATTTTCTAAGAAATTTGCAACAAAACACATCACACCTCAGATGTGCTGCACTACCTTGCGAAATGTAAAAGAACGAAATGGGCGAACTTCTACTGTATTTAACACAACAACGCTTGCTTAATGTTCATAAATTAACAAACGAGATATGCAAAAACAACCTATGCATTATTGGAGTAATATTAAATGCTCAAAAAATCTTTCTTTCACACAAATTCACGCGCAGAGACATTTGCGTCACTCATCAACTGCGTCATCGATGATGCTTTGCTTGAAACGATGCCAGACATCGAGCAAGCGCTGTTTTAATTCATCGACGTCATGAACTTGCTAAACCCGCTGCTGCATTTCTCCCATATTTTTGTAGTCAGTCGGGTTCAGATCTGTGCTGTTGGGTGGCTAAAATCTGGTGTCTCGTTTCAGAAGGTTGATTGTCTGTCCCACGCGCTCGGTGAGCAGGAACATTGCTTTGCTGGAAGATAAAGAACTCGCCACAGATCTCATGCATGACAGGCAGTAGCTTTTGAGTCAGAAACACCTCACGGTAGTATGCGTCATTAATCTTCACTTTAGCATCGATAAAAATCAGGTCTATTCCGGACCATTCGCCTCAACTTGGACACACCTATGGACACCATTACCGACTTGGTGAAGGTCGAGCGTGACTGCAGCAGACGCTCTGGTTCAACCTGTCTCTTTCTTGTCGCAGCCAGTGCATAGACGCAATTTTCTTAGGATTTTTGGGTACGGCTGCATAAACCAGAAATGATAATTATGGTAACCCACTAAACTTTAATTAAAAACGTACAATATCATTTTAGGGAGGGTTTATAAAAGCTGTAACCGAAAATGGTTGAAATTTAAATTTTAAGTTTCGCAAGGTAGTTAAATTTTGAGGTCAATAGGTCAAGGTTCAAGGTCAAAGCAAGACAAGTGCACCAAATGGAGGCATGCCGATCGACGGTTCGCCGTTGAAGAACATCTAATTTATTCTGTTATGAGCATTACGCCGTTTTGTGCACAGCTGATCCGTACTAAGTACATAACAAATCCGGATTTCGACCCGGAGAAGATCAAGGTGGCGTCGACGGCTTGTGAGGGTCTGTCTCGCTGGCTGCTGGCGATTGAGAAGTACGACGTGGTCGCCAAGATCGTGGCACCGAAGAAGATTGCGCTGAAGGAAGCCGAGGACTCGTTCAACGCGGCGATGAAGGCTCTCGAGGCAAAGCGCGTGATGCTGCGCGAAATTCAAGAGAAACTCGGCAAGCTACAAGAGAACCTCGAACAGAACAAACAGAAAAAGGTTTCGTACGGATTTCGATTCATCGTAACTGCTTCAGCACTTTAAATGATGACTGAAGCTCAGCCTGCTGTATGCTACTTGTCAGATACTGCGCGCATTTACCATGCCATGTCACGCTGCTTGCAATTTTAAACTCTATACATTCCGCTGTTCAATTTTATAGCCTATTATCGTCGTTAATTTGGATCTTAATAAAACGAAAAATATTCTATGAGATGCCTACTGATTTTGTCTCAACTTGTACTAGTTTATAATCGCAACCACTGACTATTTTCTGCCTTATATATTAGACTTCTTATTATTTTATAGGTTTTTCCTTTACGACACTCAACTTGTATTAGTTTATAATGATGATGATGATGATGATGATGATAATGACGACGACGACGACGACGACGAAATAACGACAACTACAACAAGAAAAGAATATGACGACGACGACGACGATGACGACGACGACGATGACGACGACGACGACGATGATGATGACGATGATGATGACGACGACGATAGTGGTGGTAGTGATGGTGGTGATAATGTAGGTGACGTTAGAAGAACAAGTGGATCTCTGCGAGAAGAAACTGGATCGAGCTGAGAAGCTGATCGGCGGTCTTGGCGGCGAGAAGGACCGATGGAACAGCGCCGCCATTTCGCTGAATGTCACCTACAATAACCTCACCGGCGACGTGCTCATCGCGTCCGGCTCGGTGGCCTACCTCGGCGCGTTCACGTCCGCCTTCCGCGCCGACCAGACGGCCGCCTGGGTCGACGAGGTCCGACGCCGCAACGAGTACTCTGGTTTACAGCAGCATGTTAAAAAACTGTAATGAATAATTGAGTATTGGTAATATACAACAAAGTTGTTGTTGTTGTTGTTGTTGTAGTAGTAGTAGTTGTTGTTGTTGTTGTCGTGATTGTGATCATCATCGTCATTATCGTTGTTGTTGTTTTTGTTGTTGCTTCTGTTGTTGTTGTTGTTACTGTTGTAATTGTTGTTGTTGTTGTTGTTGTTGTTGTTGTGGTGGTGGTGGTGGTGGTCATCATGATCATTATTGTTGTAGTAGTAGTAGTAGTAGTTGTTGTTGTTGCTGTTGCTGCTGTTGCTGTTGCTGTAGTTTCTGTAGTAGTAGTTGTTGTTGTTGTGGTGGTGGTGGTTGTGATCATCATGATCATTATTGTTGTAGTAGTAGTAGTAGTTGTTGTTGTTGTTGCTGTTGCTGCTGCTGTTGTTGCTGTTGCTGTAGTTTCTGTAGTAGTAGTTGTTGTTGTTGTTGTGGTGGTGGTGGTGGTGGTCATCATCGTGATCATTATGCTGCTCGTGGTCCAGGTGAAGGCGAAAGGCATCCCGTGCTCTGACGACTTTTCTCTCAACGCCACTCTCGGTGACCCGGTGAAGATCCGCAGCTGGAACATTGCCGGACTTCCGACCGACGCCTTCTCAGTCGACAACGGCATTATCATCAGCAATGCTCGTCGCTGGCCGCTCATGATCGACCCTCAAAGTACTTATTACACTTCCAAATCACCCCCAATTTTTATGCTACCGAACCTGGGCTTAGTTTGTTGTGTTTATATTCTGTGTTCTCTGTATTCCTTAGTTAAGATGGATTTTCGATGTTTTGTTGTGTTTAGTTTAGTTTAGTCTTGTGTCTTCCTTCAGTGCTTTGACACTGTTGGTTGGGTCATTTGACCCGTAAAAACCCGTCCCCGATATGACCTATAATGTGTTTGGTGGGACGTTAAAC
>Ga0049105_1001696_pt1 | contig 10193 bp, 10 predicted proteins | sample WorMetvaBAHAMAS1_FD_61260 | JGI IMG/M metagenome (GOLD analysis project Ga0049105, IMG submission 61260) | Worm MetaG Olavius vacuus BAHAMAS.1 | ecosystem: Host-associated > Annelida > Digestive system > Unclassified | place: Germany: Marburg | collected 2013-04-09 | reverse complement strand
GTGTAAAGTAATAAATGTATTCATGTAATAATAAATTATTATAGACACGAGCAAAAGCATCATTATCATCACAACATTCCCCCCAATTTTCGCCATGGTGCATCTCGCACCATTCCCCCCTTGTGTAGACGCCCCTGTTTATGCAGACTTTGCACTGAATTTCAGCGTAAAACGATAACGCACTCCAGCCGCATATTCATTGTACGTATAGCCAAATATTTTATTTTCGAAACTAAGCACACTATGCACAATCTGTACATATCCTGCCGTGTTTTATACACGTCGCATTTGCTTTCGTTTTTGCCGCGCTGCATACTGTACAGGGCGAGTCTTGGCGATCGCATTTCCGTCCGTCCGTCCTTCTGTCTGTCTGTCAAACGCGTGAATTGTGATGAAAAAAAGAAACTTTTGCCAAAATTCTTATACCGCATAAAAGTCCATCCATCTAGTTTCCTGAATGGTTGGTGCCAGGATCCTTTCTACCCTTCCTACAAAAACGCCGATTTCCAATCGATATCCGCTCGTAGCGTCTCAGCCGAAACACCTAGCGAAAAAAAGTTCAGTTATGACTAACAGGAAGTCCACTACGCGCTTTCCGATGAGCCTAAGATGAACAGCGTGCGGTTGCCTGTAAGCCTAAAGGGGCTCAAAAACGCAAAATGGCCGTTTTCCCTCTAAAAGTGCAATTTTCTCGGAGAAAGTCTGATACAAAGTCTCTTTGTGTGAATACTGCTAGCGACAGAGCAGTTAGGCATTCACTGGCCTATTTATCCATGCAAAAATCGTTGGTGGTGGACGTTCACATCTACTTTAATTTTCGGCCAAAACTGCCCAACCACTTCAAACACGCCGAATTTCAGTCAATTTTCTCTCGCAGCGCGTCAGCCGTAACACGTGCGAAAAGAGTTCAATTATGACTAATAGAAAGTCCGCTACGCGCTTTTCAACGAGCCTAAGATGAATAGTGTACGTTGTCCCATAGCGCCCAAAAGTCGGCTCGAAAACACAAAGTAGGCCCTAACCGTTTTTCGTCCAAAATTTGAACGATAATCTGCGATAACTTCGAAACGGTGCGAGATAGGATGTAAGTCAGTATTAATCACTAATAGGAATTTGCATAAGCGCTTTCGATTGCTATCCAAATTGGTGTCCTTGAATGACCTTGAACGGCGTAATAGCCCTTATTTTGCGTTATTTCACCGAATTCTGTAGCTTTGGGGCCGATTATGTCAAAGTGGTTGATGATGGACCTGTAATGTCTGGCGCAGAATATCGTCTTTCGCTTACATTTCGGCAAAAACTGACCCACTCTGCAGCGCGGTCTCTCTGCAACAGCTGAGCTATATTCTAGACTGCAATCACTAGTATATGTGTTAGTAAGAGTATAACAGAAAACTTTAGTGCACCTAAGATAACCATGCGAATGTCTGCTTGACTTCTGATTGCATGACATGAAGCACACACATCGAGTAGCTCACACGTAGGCTAACGTGTCGGCTCGTGTGTCGCGGTCGTTACTGACAATCGCCAGTTTTTTTTTCAAAGTTTCAACCAGTTTACCTGTTTGTCCTATTTGTCGCTTGCTTAGTAAAAATTCTTGGACGTAAGAGCAATTAGGCCGTTCGTCAATAGTTCTCTCTAAATTAGGTATAGTTCGGTCCATCGAACTCTGAGAGCTAGCTCGAACAATGTGACCCCCCGTGGAAACTCCCCCCCCCCTCCTGAAAAACGAGCCGGGGAAATTTGTTGAATCATCAGACACTCGGCAGCGGGTTTTCAGATTTTGCTAAAATTTAGTATAGCGTTTGACTACGTGACAAACGTTCAAAGTCAAAGGATTAAAGGTGAAGGTCGTAGAGTGACGTAACGTATCAGCAGTATAAGCAATACAAGTCAGGAACGGAAGGTTGACCGAGTTCAAACTTGGTAAAAATTATTCGAGTGCAGAACACAACACGAGACACGTTTTAGGTCATTATTTCAAATAGAAATATGGCGAATTTTCCATACATACAGTGAACAAAACACCCGAAAACGTCGTCCGATCGCGATCACTAAATCTAGTGGTGATATCAGAATTTTGAGGAACTTTGAGGAACTACCAGTTCCTGAGCATGCGCAGGTCTAATCTGGCCAAAAAACATTGATAAATGATCGCCGATTGACTGCTGAAATATCCTTTGGGGGGAATTGTTGAATTTGGTGGCTGATGGCCGTCGTAATCAAAGCGTATACAACGACTGGCGCGACGTCTGGCGGCCTTCGAGTGGCAATGCGTCACAATTGTCAGCTTTTGTTTCGTTATCGCCTTGCTTCTGTTGGTCCGCAGACACTGGGAATAGATGTCTCGTCCACAACACCTGAACGATGCTCTATTGAAACATCTGCTTAGTACTCGGCTTGATTTGTTTTACCTGAATACGGCATGCAGATAAGCAAAAGGCGGTACAATCTCTGAAAACTCAATAGTTAAATGGTGACGAAATTGTGCAAACAACTGTTTAAAATCTGACGACGTTTGGAGCACGGAATCTTCGACAGTTCGCCGTGTTCTGGTGACAAATGTTAAAGTTTTAGTCGAGGTTTATTCCCGTATTACTCACGCCTGGCACATCAGTTGGTAGGTATAGCCCGTCTGTGGTTCTCTGGAAAAATATTTGCATGCAACTTTTAATGAGTTGAAAAACAATATCTAACAAGTTCCGAGTTTTGCGTTTCATTTTAGTTATTTTAAAATTAATTACAAGCTTATATTGTTCATGAAAAATACACGTGTGCCAAAAGCACAAAACAAGTACATACGATTACTACAGCTACATCACGCCCATTGATTAGTATATACCTAGTAATTAATAGCCTACTCATTACTCATGTCAGCGTGTTCCAATGATAGACTAGTCAAAGACGAAATAGCTACGAAACTATTCTAGAAGTACACCTGGAACTGTAACGTTCACGACACACCTCAGTAATACCGCGAGGAACAGACGGTTCCACTAACAGCGCCTATACACTAGTGAATCAAGCGAAATCAACGCTGAATGCATAGCCAAGATTTTTGACGAGAAATCACACCTAGGCCTAGTTTCGTTTTCAGGTATGGGGTGCTGCTTGCAATGGACTTGGAAGGCGCCAGGTTTCATACCTAAAATGAGTCTTGTTTCATCTGAAAATGGCACATTCTTAAGCATTTTTTACGAATAATGTGATTCACAGCAGTATCTAATACCCGCAAACCAACAAATTTGCCTGGCATTCTACTTCTAGCCGCGGGGCTAGAAGCAGCCCGGGCTACGCCTAGTGGTCACAGTTCGCCAAACATCGCTATCTCGTCGAGAAGCTGGTCAGCGTCGTTGTAGGTCGAAGCAGGATTCGACAAGATCATGCGGAAGAAGTTTGGAATGTTTCCGAGAGGCTGGTACCCGACCAACGCGTTGCCTTTGTCCATCAGATGACCTTTGATCTTCGGTGCAACCTGCACACCATGGGCACCTAGTAAGAGCACCTTACAACATGTCAAATTACTACCATTACTTGCACGCTCATCATTGAACCGCCCAACACTGAAGGCCTTTTTAAATGCTGATGTGCTTTTTTTTACCGGACGTCTAATCTCCAAGACCGCAGAGCGCCCCCACCAAAAGCATGCCAGAGTTGGATAACAGGTTCATCATGAAAATGCCACTCAATATATATGCTATATTATTCTCTTTACCAGCTCACCGAGCGGACCGTTGTCAAAAGTATATCAGAAGGTACCCAGATCCTAGTTAAAAATGCCACTCGGATATTTTACCATCTCTTTTCCGAATTTTACGGGAAAAAAATTCCGAAATTTGGACCTGATCTTCCACCTCAGTCGCATTTGATTTGTATTCGTTTCGAAATAAAGAAACACGTCTAATACTGTATTCTAATTTCTAAATAAATTCATGAACCGCCAATGATTGCCTATGAGCTATTCTCCCCAAATTTAGTGTTGTTCGGTCCACTTATTTCTGAGAAAATGAGCCTACAAAATACAAATTTCTTCTCCTGAAAAGCGGGCCGAAAACTTTCATACAATAATAAGAAGAAGAAGAAGAAAATGTATAACGCGCACGTAATCATGATTCATGAATCGGAGGCGCGGGCAGTTGCCAGGTGGCCGGAACGGAGTATGTTAATTGTTAATGAGCTGGGCTATGAGGTGAGACTTGAGGTGGCGCTTGAAACTGTATAGGGAGGAACAATTTTTAATGGAAGTAGGAATTGAATTCCATGTTGCAGGAGAGCTGCAGCTGAAGGCGCGCCGATCGAAGTCAGTAGACAAATATGGTACCTGGAGAAGTTTCTGGGTTGAAGAACGGAGAGCCCGTGATGGCTGGTGTACTTGGAGGAGATTATAAAGATAAAATGGCTGACAGGTTGCTAAGGTCTTATGGGTAAGTGTAGCGATTTTGAACTGTATTCGGTAATGGACAGGAAGCCAGTGGAGGTAACTAAGTCGCTCACTTGCTGAAAGATGGCGAAGAGAAGGCAGAACCACACGAGTGAGAGAATTTTAGACAGACTGTTGTTTGTGCATGTTGGATGCTGACATTCCATACATAATGGAGTTGGAGTAGTCCAACCTGGATTGCACCAAAATTGCACCCAGAGTTGCGGCCATAGGGCAGGCCTAATACGACGGAGCGCACGGGTGTAAAAATGGACTGCGACAACAGTGCTGTCGCAATAGCTTAACTATGTATAGCTCGATTTTGGTGAAATTTGAAGGCTAGTGCATTATGTGGTCTGCAGCGGCGGCCAAGTGTCAAGACCACAACTGGAAAAAAGAAATAAGCCGTCATCGGCCGCCATTAAGTTCCATTTCAGTAGCTACTACTCTGTTTGCGTGAAAAATGCGTCCTCTTATTGGAAGTCTTAGGACCCCTAGGACTTCCTTTGCCACGTACATCACTATAGCCGAGTACGCCGTTACGAACAATCAGTACGAAAGAACGAAGGCTAACTGATACGGTGGTACGACTGTCGCACGAGCGTGTTACGTCGTATTTGCCTGTGAGAATTGCTGAACAGCAGGTGTCCGTCATGACAGCCTTACCGTTTCGATCTCAGCATCCCACTGTGGCCCAGCAGCCAGATGTCGTAAACGCTTCGGCACGTACCAGAAACACACGTTCAGATACTCCGGCTGCACGCAGTTAAACGCCATCATATTCAGTTGGCTGATTTGTGTGCTCAGAAACATTGCATATACAAGACAGCCTTTCAGTCGAAGGGCTTTTTTGTTCCTGTGACCTTGACGTTGACCCGTCGATCTTAATATACAAACTTGACCTGAACTTGCTAGGTCGAGGCTTTCAAAAGTTGGAGCATTGCAGCCAGACAGATGGGAATGAACGCATTAACACGGGCGGTAAAATTGCGTACACCATACACCGCCGTAGCCTATTTATTTCATTTACGGCTTCCGTGTGACTATTGTTGAACTAACTATGACTAATAATAAATCCTAGTTATTATACCACTGTCTGTGCTCATCCTGGTTCTGCTACTTGTTAGTTCTATTACCGTAATGTTTTACCTACCTTTATTTCACTGACTCATTCGTGTTTCGTTGTGTTTTGATCACTGTAAGTATGTATTGATGTATTGTTCTATTCATCTGCACAGCTGCAAGAATGTCTAATAAACTTACTTACTTACTTTTTTGACATGATTTTGTGTTAGCTAGTTGCCTAATTTATTCATACGCATTCAAAGAATATATAAGTTCGTTTGGTTGTTGATCGAATGGCCATGTTCTTTTTCGCGATGTTATCGTCCGTGAAATTCGCAGAAGAAAAGGTGCTCTTTTTCTTTATTCTCCGTGAAAAATGCTAAAATAGTGCATCTTTAAGTCTAACCCTAATCCTAACCGTAATTTCCTGGGTAGATTGATCAGATAAATCGAAATGGGCACAGGCTGCGACCAATCATCTGTCTAGTCATGGCTTGTGCAGCCAATTAAGGAGTTGTCGTCTGCGGCAGGGAGGTGTGCCGTTAGAGCTGTGCATATATTAGGCAACTAGCTAATTGTAAGAAACTTTGTTTAAATACTGCTTTTTACTTTTTCATATCTATCACTCTGCGGTAGATACAAATTTTCAATAAGTATAGATTAAAATTTAAAACGTAAACGAATAAATAAGTTAGTTGCAGTTAGTTAGTTTATTAATTTATGAATTAATTAAATATATACTTCTGCAATCACTTCTACTATTATGGCTACTGCCAAGCTACTACTATTAATAGTGGTGGTAGTGACGGTGGTAATCACGTGCCGCTATTTAAAAAATAAAAAAACAATAAACAAAGAAAAGAGAAACGAAATATTTTAAGTGGATTTCGGGCTCATTGTAAATTAAGGTTCTCACGTTTTATTTCATACACATATTGGCGACAATTTAAATAACAAAACAAAGTAAACCAAAAGATAACAGTTACCTCTTCAAGTACAAACTGAAATCCATCCCGGGCGGCAATCTGTCGCTGAACATACCTGAACGAAGTTATAACAGAGCAAATCATATGTGACCATCACTCTCATAAATGTAATTAATTAAATTAATGTCAAATTGTAATATTAGAGTAAATAAATGTCGCACGACGCCACTTAAAATGAAATACATTATTCTGATTGTTGTATCTTGCCTATTCTATAACGTTAAGGTTAAGTTACACAATTGCGTATTATCGGTTAAAAGTTAACTAAGTGATCGACGACTAAACAAGGGCATACGCTCGATCCAGAAGTCGAGGTGGAAATCTTTGTCATCAATTCTCCAAACCCCTTGAGTTTTCCATTCCATTCTTTCAGTTCTTCCTCTCCATTCCTCTCCTTTTCTGAAGCACGCTTACAGATAGGAGGTCTAGCAAACTAGGATAGCGTTGCGAACTCTATCAGTCAGGCCAATCGACAGCTGAACTTGGAGCTTTGTAATAAGTGTAAAACGCATCTGGTAGGCAAAGCATATGACCTGGATAAGTTCGGGTAAAAATCCATGGTACGTATAGCGGCAACAAAACACGCTCTATGACGCAAATAAGTAATTGTAACCAAGCTTTAACCGAACAGAAAACGTCGCTGGATCGCAAGTTAAATAAATCATGGACGGTGACATGTAGTAGCACCGATTGACTGGCCGACTGCGCTAAACTAAACTGCCCAGATTTTCTACGTTATGAAAGATGATTTATCCTAGAAATCTGAGAAGAAGAATGGTTGGTGGGGGACGACCCCTTCTACCTAAAATTTTGGGTCAAACTGACCCGTTGGAGCGAAAACGCCGATTTTCAATCGATATTTACTCGTAGCGCCTCAGCCGTAACATCTAGCAAAAAAGTTCAATTAACACTAATATGAAGCCCACTACGCGCTTTCCAATGAGACTAAGATGATCATCGTACGCAAAACGACCGTTTTCTATCTAAAATCGCACTTTGCTTGAAAAAAGTCTGCTACAAAGTTGATTCGTGTTAAAATTGTTAGCGACAAAGTTGTAAGGCACGCATTAGCCTATCTATCCGTGCAAAATACTTGGTGGAAACGTTTCCTTCTACGTAAAAATTTAGCGGATACTGACCCACCCTTGCAAAACGCCGATTTTCAATCTATTTTCGCTCGGACCGCCTCCGCCGTAAACCTAGCAAAAAGTTCAATTAACACTAATAGGAAGTCCATTACGCGCTTTCCAATGAGCATACGTTGACCATAAGCCCCCCCCCCCTTAAGGGTGCTCTAAAACGCAGTGTCCAAAATCTAAACAACAATCTGCGATAACTTCAAAACGGTACGAAATAGGATGTCAGTTCACCGACATCGGTGACCTTGATTGACCTTGAACGGCGTAATAGCCCTTCTTTTGCTTTGTTTCACCGATTTCGATAGCTTTGCATGCCTATAACGTCACATTGGTTGAATATAGACCTATAGGCCTATTGTCTGCAGAATGTCGTCTTCCACTTTTGGCCCAAGCTGGCCACCTTGCAGCGCAGTCTCTCTGCGATAGCTGAACTACTTGTCTGCTTACTGGTTGCGTACGAAAGCAGTTCAACCGGGATAATGTGCCTCTAATTGGGCTTTAGTTTAGTGCCTTTCCGTAAAACCATCAGTGGCTACCCCGAATCAGCTATCCTGTCTGCGTACCGCCACCGGTTGCGGATGATTCGTCACTGTGCTATGGAAAGCCAACCAAAACGTTATGCATTTTCTACGCAAAGCGCACACGACTGTTTTCAAGAAACACACCGAAAACAGTAACGCCTTAATCGTACCTCGATAAGTCCATAAGTTGTTCGATCTGCGCCTCGTAACCCTGCGGCCCTTTGGCGCGCCACATGAGCCAGACCTTGAGCGCGTCCACGTGTCTGCTCGACTGAATCGCCTTGTCGGTCGTGTCATAGTCAGTCTCGTAGTTGAACACGTCCGACTGGTACAGACTGGTGCAGTCTCGCAGAGAGTTGCACGCTTCCAACTGGCCCTGTCATTTTGGTAACATGAACATGTAACTATTTCTAGCACAGTAGTATCTGTCTGTGAAACGCGTGGATTGTGACAAAACAGAAGAAAGTTCTGCCCATATTTTTATAATTTATGAAAGATGATTTATTCCAGTTTTCTGAGAAGAAGAATGGTAGGTGGGGGACGACCATACCCCTTATACCTGAAATTTTGGACCTGACTTCGTTGGAGTGAAAACACTGACGTTCTTCTTTTCCGCATACTAGCACATTCAGCGCGTTTCAGGTTTCTTATAAAAATTCGCTTATAAATTCGATGTTATTATTATTATTGTTATTTTTAGGGCCCACTAACACAAATCCGCAGGCGGAAATACTGAAGCTAAACAATGTAAATGGCTGCAACGACATTTCATTCGGTGATCATAGTATTTTAAAAGGAGACCGCATTCCTCCGTTGAAGAGCCATGGACAGGCATTGGAAGAGGAACTCTGTTTCCCTGGTGTCCTCAGTGGTGCCCTTATTATTATCAACATTCGTTTAAATGTGTGTTAGTTGCTTGATATTGTGGTGTAATATATCATGACAGCCGACTTACTATTAAGAGGTCGCACCGTCGCGGGAACCACTCCCAGCTGTTTTCGCTTTACGTAGCGACTTTAGGCAAGTTGTTAACATACACCCATGTGCCCATATGCGTAGCCAGATTTACTCTGGGTGCACTTTTTCCTCGAAAAGCTGATGACCTTTTTAGTCGTGGTCCTCAGTACACAAGCTAAATCTACGACCAGAAAAAATTTCCTTAAAAATTGACTTCTTGCTCTGCCTAGGGGGTGCACATACAAGTATGAATTACGCCCAAATTTTTTTCTCGCCCTGGGGTGCACGGGCACCCATTGTAACCCATTGTACCCCCTGGCTACGCCTATGCACGTGCCACAGTTATGAAGCAGTGAAATTTGGTACCGGCTGAACGGCGGTTACACTCTGCTGCTCGGATGGTGACCCGTAGGTCCGGCGTGATGCTGGCCAGTGGTCACGTGTCACAGACTTAGTGATAAGCGATCCACGTGCTCACCGACCGCATAGACGGATATGTGCGTTCCGGGCACAACAAACTTTATACCTTATCCATACTGCTCGATTTGTGATGTTACTTATTTTTGGGGCATACTGACCACCCGCGAAGCGGCATGGTATATAATTTCGGTCCTGTCAGTGAGTCTCTCTGTTTGTATGTACGTGTATGTGTGTATATCTGTCAGACGATAACTTTCGAAAGCCTTAACGTAGGAAGTTCATATTTGCACATCCGGTATATCTCCATTGAATACGGATCAAGTTGCTGTATGAAGGTCATCGGCTCAAAGTCAAAGTCACAGGAGCGAAAAGGTCGAAAATCCGTCACGCAAACGTCGTTCGTCAGTAACTTCCCTTCCATAAAACACAGAGCCGTGAAGTTTGCGTGCAGCATGCGTAATTCCGATTCCCACGCCAGTATCAGGATGTCATTAATTATTCATGAGATGACGCCGCGTGCTAGACGTCACGTGATTCGGCTGCTCCATGGAGCTATAATTAGACTGCTCAGCCGATGCTACGTGCGACATGGCGGAGATTACTATTTGCCAGCGCTGCTGGAAAGAAAATGAAAGATCACTGGAGACTACAGCTGTGAACTAAGAACCATTAGCTGATAACAAAT
>Ga0049105_1001695_pt1 | contig 10193 bp, 8 predicted proteins | sample WorMetvaBAHAMAS1_FD_61260 | JGI IMG/M metagenome (GOLD analysis project Ga0049105, IMG submission 61260) | Worm MetaG Olavius vacuus BAHAMAS.1 | ecosystem: Host-associated > Annelida > Digestive system > Unclassified | place: Germany: Marburg | collected 2013-04-09 | reverse complement strand
AAAGTGTATATTTGATCGCTTAACAATCGTGTAAAATTTCGTACAAAAATTCCCATGCATTGCTGTAATATCAACAAAAGTCGTAGGGGGGGGGATTTTTATTTGGTTCACCTGGTATATTGGTTTAATGTGTGAGTTGGTCATGTTGTTTGCTTGTTAAACAGCTACAAATGTGACGAATTTGTGGTAAATGACACTCTGTCGGGTGTTATAGACAGCGTTAGGAAACATCTCCTGCGCAGCAGTTCACCGTATGTAGTCGTCAGTTGCTTGACTCTAACGATTATTTTGTTTTGTGATGATTTTCAGTTATAGGTTTTATTAGTTTTCTTGCCTGGCACTTTTGTTCAGTGAATGATTAGTTTTCATTTTGCAGTTTTTGTTTGTTTTTAGTTAATTAAAATGGACACTTTGTTATTTTAGTTATACCTTTGGAAGAATTAGTTGGCCTACAGTTCACAGTTTACAGTGAATTGTTCACATGCATAGGTCAGCACCAGAAATGCAGAAAACGCATTTGTGCACAGATTTATACTAGTTAATAGTCCATATAGTTGTTTGCTTCTATTTTAGTGAGGTGCATACACTGCATTTTTCATTTCTGAAAAATGCAGTCACCTCACTAATATGCAACAAAAGTAGAAGCAGACAACTACACAGACTATTAACTAGTATCAATCTGTGCACAAATGCATTTTTCTGTGTTTAGTTTTTATTAGGTTTTGAATATGGAACTGTTAGTTTTTACAATATTTATAACAGAGTTTTTGTTGTAGTTTTAGTTCTAGTTAACAAAAACTTTAATTTATCACAAACGGAGATTTTAGTTTTTGCTAAGAAAAAATCAGTAGTTGCCTGCTTCTTTGTATATGGTAAATGTTTGCTTACAGTTAATAATTGAATGAGAGTTTTTGATTGTAGATCTGTAAAAGCCAGCTGTTAGTACTGTCACACATGCACTCGGTATTGAACAAAGTGCCGATGGAACAGCGATTATTTCATGTCAGTTCACAAAAATCAACTGACGGAAATTATTTGCAAACGTCTTTGAATGACATGAATGTCCATCCCAATTGGCTGATTTTTGTGGGAATACCGGTACTCTGCTGCTGGGTATATTGGTTGACACCGTTTCATAACATGAAGATGGCTGCCGTGAACAGATTAATAGAATTTTTATGAGCAGACAGAACTTCTTGAACTGATTGTGTGTTTATGACTGAAAACTGTAAGATAACTGTAATGGCAACATTAAGCCTGAGAAGGAGAATTGTTGAATTCCCACACTATTCCAGGACATTGAATTATGTTGTAGTTCGTAAATGGCATGCTGCAGTGTCAAGTTTCTTGTGTTTAATTGTGTTATATACCGTAGGCAGTGTGGGACAGTATAATTGACTTAGGGTATAAGTTTGGATTAGCATATATTGTGCTATCCATGAAACTTCCTGGTTCATCGTGTGACGGGAAGTAATTGGCCAGTAATTGTCAGTCAGTTACATGAAATTGATCTTGTGTGATTGTATCATTGGTTTAAGAATTTTATGACGTTTACCATGCCTCAATGGTGTAATTAGATTGTCAGATTAGTGGTTGGGTAGTTAGTTTTGTGTGACAACTGTGACTTGCTCAATGCTCATCTTAGTCATGAACATTTAACTAATGACCTCAGTTGCTGTACTGTTCAGCATTCATGGTGTTCCATGATGTGTATTAACAACCATCATTGTGTATTGTGTATACATGTTGTGTTCATTGTCGCTTATAGTGTGCGAGTATGCCAGAAATTTCACAGTAGAAGTTACATGTTTATCTGCAACTGTGTTTTAGCACACTGAATGGTGCAGCACGTATCAATACAAAGGAAAATCGTCAGCTGCGGCGACAAAGTTCTAATGAATCAGATGATAGTGAAAAGAAACGGCTCAAAACAGTATGTTAACTGATTGTGGCTGTACTACAGAGTACATAAGTTGCATAACAACATTTAGTACGTTAATGTTTGTTAATGTCCTGTTAATGCTACATTTTCCATGTGGTCGCAGTAACAGCCTTACTCTTGTACTATCAGAGTACAGTAGTAGTGTTAGATTCATTTCAGTGAAAGGTCAGAAACTAACCTCAACAAAACAAACTTGTTTTATGGCCACTCTTCGTAACATCTAGTCTTGTATGAGGTGATATTTTTGTGAATTAGAATGAGAATATGAACGAAAGTTATTTTAATGCACACGAATAGAAATAAAGAATGCCCATCAAGCAGTCTACTGTTGGCAGCCGGCTTTTCACTGCATTTCCGGTTGCCGCAACTGCAGTCTGGTACGGTCTGCCAGAGGCCGTTGTCTCATAGTCATCATTGCAGACTTTCTGCCATCGATTAAAAACTCATCTTTTTCAACTTTCTTATCCTTACCTGATTTTTTGATTGTTTGATTGGCATCGTTGCAGTGATCCGTGTAGTAATGTTTGTTATTTAGGCCACTCTAAAATCTGTGTTTACTGTTTACTTACTAAAGCTACCAAATTCCGTGAGATAATGCAAAATGATGGCCATCACATCATTCAGGTCATTGAAGGTCACCAATTTCGGTACCATTGGAAAGCCTATATGTGACTTCCTATTAGTGAAGACTACTAACTTACATCATATCTCGCACTGTTTTCAAATTACTGCACGTTGTTGCTCAAATTTTTGCTGTGGAGTTGGATGCCTCTTTTTAATGCACTTTCTTGGTAATTCTCTGAGAATATCGCCATAAATTTTATATTGCTGAAAACTAGATTTTTTTGTGCTTGTGCTGCATTTTTGTTGCAGACAGTATGGGTGTAACTTCAACAAGTGTGAAATAATTGACCCCCAGAGCTATCGAATTCAGTGAGATAATGCAAAATGACAGCCATTACACCATACAGGATCATTCAAGGTCGCCAATTTTGGAATCAATGGAAAGCCCGTCTGGAAAGCTGTGTCATTAATAGTATCTTAACCTCCAGTCTTGCACTGTTTCCGAGATATAGTGGATTGTTTGTCCTGTTTTTGCCCTCAGTAGGGGGAGGATCCCTCTCTTAATCCCTTTTTTTGAGCCTACGTGTTCAGGATGTGAAATTTGGCCCCAAGAAACTAGAAACATCGCTCTGTCATATGGTGCAAAGCGTATTTTAATATCTTGAACTTTTTAGGTCCGACTCACAAGTGTGATGTACAGACAGACAGACAGAGATTTATGATAACAAGTGCCACACTTCAGTGTGTTGTGCAGCCAATTAAAACAAATTATCTTTGGAATGAATATATTACTGGTTGTACATGACTACACATGGGCACCTGCTGTTGAGTCGCATGTGAACTTTCATTTGCTATTCATTATTCCTCCACATTCTTTGTCAACATGAGAAGCATGAGTTTTGGAAGATATCAGTTAAAGTCAGTTGAAGTTGAGCAAATATGGAGTGTGTATAGAAAAGTTGAGCAAGAAACATTCTGCAACACATGGCTGATGTGTAGTAAATGAAACAGTGTGCAACACATTCTGCAACACATGGCTGATGTGTAGTAAATGAAACAGTGTGCAACACATTCTGCAACACATGGCTGATGTGTAGTAAATGAAACAGTGTGCATTGTGCAGTAGACTGCATGGACAGTTTAAGTGCATTGATACTGTGTACTTGTAGGACGCACATTTTCAGTCTTTACGACCAAAGACAACTGGCCTTCGTAACCTCGGCAACACATGCTTTATGAATGCAGTTTTGCAGTCACTTAGGTACGTAATGTTTGGCTCTTGACTCACATTGTAGTATCACTGCTATCGCATTGTGTGACGCACATTGCAGACCAGTACTTCAGTCCACATAGCATTAACTGTACTTGAAATTCAGTTCCAGTTGGGATTTAAGCTGTGTCGTTTGTAATCTGTATTTGTGTAAAATATAGTGTATGCAATAAAAACATGGCAGTTTCGCTAATTTTACTCTCATTTTAACCACACATTAGTGTTAGAACAGGTCCAAGTTCTCGTCATGGACCACTCTGGTCCGACATCGCTTCAGTTCTGTTTCAGAACAGTTTTTAGACCAGTCTCAGTCCATGTCCAGCGTTTGTGCAAGATATGTACATGATTGAACAGAAAAAATAGCTTGCTGTCAAGGCACTCCCAAAATTATTATTACAGAGCACAAACTTACAAGAGAAGTTAATCATTATCGGTAACTCAGATATTGCGGTAGTTATTTTGCAATGTAAAGAATTCTTATTCATTCTAGTAAATAGCATAACTACATAGATGCCTACATCTCACAGCAACACTGCATTATTGCTTCATCAGTCCACTTTACACCAACCGCAATAAGGTGCACGTAACACAGACGATATAGACACAAAATAAATAGCTGTTGTCAAAAAGTTAGCAAATAGCGATCTCACACAGGCACATATCCAGTCCCTCATTCGGTTCACATCGACCAGGTTCAGATTATTGACATTCCTGGACCACGTCCTGGATCGGGCGTGGTCCATTTGTGCCTGGACTGTTCTGTCGCTACCACATATTCACATATGACTATTGAATTCTTGATATCTTTTAATAAATTGGTTAAGATTAATAATAATAGTGTAAACTGACACACATTTTGTGTATTAGAGAGATACTGAGAAGTTGTGCATAGTATCTGGTGTGTGTGTGTGTGTGTGGCAGTAACATTCAGTCATTCTGTGGTTACATCAAGCAGCTGCCGGCACTTGAACAAAACGTTGTGCGCAAGAAGCTGCACACAAAACGTGATAAAGATGGTGACGATATGTACGTTTGTTGCCGATCTCTTGTTATGGCTGTTTTTGCTGACTGTTCAAGTCTTTTGCTCATCTGGCTGAGCTAATAGTATAGTAACGGTTGGTCCAAAGCTTTCTGTGTGACCGTATGTGTGTCTGTCAACCTTGCCGCTGTGACGCCGGACCGCCGTGGCATTGGGTAGCGGCAGACACAGTGGCAGTGTGTTGTGAACGTAAACAAAGTGCTGTCCTGCCAGCTAAGCATCACTACCCATGGGCTGGTTGTTTTGTTGTTTAAATTCAGAGAAATATTAAATTAGGATGTAATACAAAGGTGGGCACACTTTTCCAACTAAGTGTAATATGGAACACCTTTACCGTCTCTACTGGGCTGCATTCAACAGAAACTGAATTTATTAATATAACAGTTATTTTAACACAAATATAAAATATCTTCCTACTGTTGTATTATTTGGCACAAAAGAAATATAAGTGGCTGTAACAAAATGGCTGCAAAATATAATAATAATAATAACAACAATGATAATGATATTTGTTTATTTGTGGTCGACAGACTGCAACCAACACAGAAATGGTAAAATGCAATAGAAAAAGTTAAGTCAATATGAGTTAAAATATAAAGAGTCCGTACATAGAATTATCATCACTCAAGCGTGTAAGGTGTTCAGGCAGTGTATGATTGTGCCTGCCAGGGTGCAAATCATAGTTTAAATGGCTTGTAGAGATTGGTGGCAGTAGTCGATATGCTGCAGTGTGTGGGCAGAGTTACTGATAACACGAGCGAAAAGTCTCTCATCTGAAATGTTACATAACTGCAGAACCATTGAACATGTTATTCTGTCTGTATTTATAAGTAAGTAAATATCCTTTATTCAAGGGTACTTGGAACTGTACAGATTGATGAAGCCACGAGAAAATGTCTGCATGTCACACAAATAGAGCTCGTGGTACATAGTTTTCCCGCCTCTAGTGCAATATGATATTAATGTTGACAAGTAAGAACAGCAGTCATTAAGCAACATTAGAATGAATACTAGCAGGCCAGTCATATCTAGGATTTAAATTTATTTTAATCATGCTAATCATGGTTCTGTTGTTATTATGTTATTATCGGAAAATCATTCTTGGGGACATTGAAATTGACTATTATACAGTTAGGGCCCGTTTCACCAAAGTTAAGTTAACTCGGCCGTCAACTAACCGAGCGTCAAATTAACTACAGGTTAAGTTCTAGTTTCCGTTTCACCAACGTATGTCCGGTTAAGTCATATCTCAGTCAGCTGACAGAGGGCTAAAAATAGACTAATGACGTCAAAGATGTTACGTGCGTTCTCATTGGCTGAAGCAGGTCTCGTGACGTCGATCGCGTGGGCATATACCATAGACATCATGAATATTAATGACCTGTACGCTAAATTCGTAAACAAAATACTATAATACTATGTTCATTCATCAGCAACATTATTCATTGACTGCATTGGCCAACTGGCGACGTGGGCGGAACTTTCCTGCTCGGTAATTAATGTCAAGGCAGTATGCGCTCTTGCCCAGGGGCCATGGCAGCAAATGATAGCGCACAGGCCTAAACGCGTATATAGCCAAAGCGCCGTTGAACTTGAAGCCCAACCAATAACAAACGGGCTGTGGCTAAAGAAGCGCAATTGCGTCTGCCGTCGTGGTTTGTAGTGCTTTCGTTGAGTCTTTAATATCATCTATAGGTATTTACAACGTATAGTACATGGTAAGCGAGTCGTCCGTGTTTGGTTATTAGCTTGCAGTGGTTTGTTGACTGTGTAATTTTCCGTGCCTCAGACAAAATGTGCAATATTGCGCGCTTTGAAAGTCGAAAAGCTCCCGAAACTTTTTCTCATTCAACTCTTCCAATGGGTGTACCCTTTCCAACATGACACAGTGGCTGTGTATCTCAATTGTGTCCAAAAAGTCAAATAACAACAACGAATGATCGTCATCCGCCATTTTTGAAGTCTAGTTAACTGAGCATTGACAGCCGGTTAAATTTATGTCAAGTTGACGGTCAGTTAAATGTTGGAGAAACGCAATTAACCAAATTTTCATCAAATCAGCCGGTTAAGTCAACTTTAACCGCCGGTTAAAGTTTGGTGAAACGGGCCCTTAATGTTGTGAAATGTAGATTTAAATTTAACTGCTAAATTTGTGATACTGATGTAATGTATGTGACACCAGGCTGCTTGTCGAAGAGCTTCGTAAGACTCTGATTGCTGTATGGCAAGGAGGCAAAACCGCCATATCACCAGAGTCACTTTTTTCTGTCATCTGGAAGGTCGTTCCACGGTTCCGGTATGCCTTCAGTGACTGTTCTTTATGTAATATGTGGGGCCGGACGGATCTTGATTTCCTGCCGGATACCGGATTCGGATGTCCGACGCTTAAAATCTAGCCGGATTCGGATTTAGCAGGATCGGATTTTAGTTGTAACTGTAATACTGTAGAACCATAAATGAAATAACAATTACAGCATATGACGTCTATTTCTGGAAGTCCCAAACAGCTTTACGTTGGATCACCGAACTGCAATGATTGCATTGTGCTTTTATATCGACGAACAAATAATTCCAAATTTTACTTTTACAGTTGTACGATGTTATGCCATTATGAACAACAGTGTTCAACGTAATGAAAACTATGAAACAGACACAGTGTACAGACTTTTATGTCACATAACTGACACATAACTTCGGTAAGCGAATTACGACTGCTACCGGTACAGCTCAGTGAACCGCAATCATTCATAGCGTCATAGCACTCTGTATCATTGACAGACCATCTAATAAACTGAGGAACACTCGCCCGTCACCTCACTCATGCAATGATTTACGACAGATTCCTCACTGTGTATGCCTGTAAAGCGTCCATTGTGGTAGGTAACAAGACTTCTATGTACATGAGTGCGGGTCATGGCTCAGCTGGCTTCAGCAGTGCACATACTGTCGGCTTAACATCAGTCAGACAGTCGAAAGGCTGCATTGGCAGATTGTCTGATTGATGTTGACGCAGTAATTAGCATCAGTTTGATCCGGCGTAAAACATGCAATTTGGCTGGAGTCAGATTTTGCTGGATAGTGGAAATCCGACCACATCCGGATAGCCGGGTCGGATATCCGTCCATCCCTAGTGATATGTAAGGTGTGTTTGGTAGGGCTGTCAATTAAAGCATCAATTAGGGAATAATCATGTTTAAAATAATTTGTGCCACCGAAAATTTTGATGCAGTGACAAAAAACTACAAAGAAAACAGCAGCTTTGCCTGCACAAGTATCTGTCATTCCTTGCAGCAGTTGCGTGTTTCAGTCAGATGTATCGGAAGGACAGTTTCTGCAATTGTGCGTATTCTTAGGCTGGTCCTTACGTGTCGATTCATTTCACATTTCGTTATCAAATCGAGGCATTCATTTGATTCAGTTAATCATTAAACAGTATTTAGTAACAAATTTAGGTTCATTTAATAGCAATAACTTGATCTGCTGGTTGATGGCAAATTTTGATCTGCCGGTTAATGGCAAATTTCACAGATACAGCAGCATCAAGTCACTCATTGCGGACTAAATATTTATTAAAATTGCATTAAAAGTCAGTCATTAGACAGCCTTAGTATTTGGACATTACTAAAATAGCAGCTGTTCACAGGACCAGTGTTGACATATGCATGCCTTGCCTTTGATGTCTTTGATAGTAGCTGGAGTGCAGTGATGCCATGTGCTGCATCTGGGAGGTACCGTCTGTAACATTTTCCATCTTCGTCACTGGCCATTCATCAGAAATCCAGCAGTCATGGGGTCACTGTAGTGGGGCCATTGGTGCCATGGCCCCACCAAAATTTTGGTTGGGGGCCACAATGCATTTGGCGCCTCCAATAATTGGCCTGTACATTCGTTAGTTCTAGCTCTGTAAAATTAGTTAAAAAGCAATATTCATAGGATAATAATGTCCTCTTGTGGATTCTGTAATAAGGTACCAGCAGATCGAATTTATTTTTTTGCCGGCATCAGTAAGTGATAACCATTAAGTTTACATAGTTTGTGTTAAGAGCTGGTAGCTGGGACAAATACTGCACTGTTACGCTGTGTGAAGCAGTTATTGTCTGCTGTATCATGAAAACAGCATTGATATCCGAGACCTTTTTAAAACCAAACTGTAGTTATATATTGATGATAATGTGTTATAAAACATAATCACCAGTCACTTTATGCTGGCACTAAGCTATTTCAGCTGGTGATGTTGGCGGTCTAAAAAATTCTTTTTAGGTTCATGCCAACAGACTCTAAAACTTTTGGCTGACATTAAGTAGACTCCCAAGTACTTTATTCGATTAACACATGGAATAGCAATACTGTCAACATGCAATTCTATGTTCAAGTCAGTACATTTCGGTCCATAGCGAATAATATTTGATTTTAATGCATTAAATCATGTGTAAATATACAACTTCTTTAACAGCTGTCAATCATTCTCTGCAGTAAATTAACAGATGCTGAAGCTGGAATCAAAGCATCTGCATATATAACACAAATACAAATACAACAGTTATTTCTATTGCGCCCCCTACAGTCTGACCGATGGCACATTACAGAAGTCAGCTAACACGTGTTTTACAGCCGTAGGCAACCACAACCACAGTTAACACCAACATAACATCCAAGGCTCTGATCACAAAGCTTCTGTATCATGTCTTCAACATACACTGAAAACAGGAGAGGTGACAACACTCCCCTTGTCTCACACCACACATCAAATAAAAACATCTCGATAACACATTCCAACAAACATACACAGCACATTTATCATAGTTAATTAGCACCTTTAGAAGAACTACAGGTACATTGCGATTCATTAATTTAATAAGCATACAGTAATGATTAACTTTATCAAATGCTTTACATATGTTTTAGCATGCACACCTCGTTCATTGTAGTAATCAATAACTGGGAGTAAATATAAGAGTCGTGATTTCTGTTTGTCCCCAATCCCAGTGTTGTGGATTATAGGCCGTTGCCTATAGAACGTCGGTTGTGGGCAGCAGATTTGGACCTCCAAAAGCTTGGGTGTGGCGCCCCCTATGCCAGCAGTATACATGCTGCTGCTGAACAGCAGTTTTTTAATCGATGTTTAAATATATATTGGCAATAGAATGTGTTCTGAAATTTACATAAGGTCAAGTATTTGACATTGACAGTGACTGCTGGCATGATAATGACATTGTGTGCATCACACTTTTGTCATCGTTCTTGACCCTGTGCCGGACTCCGGGGTTGTACAAACGCCCACTCTTGTTTCCTGGCCAGATGTCGTAAAACACAGCCAGACCAGGGTTTGGTATACCCGGTAGATGGGGCAAGTTTTTTTGTGTTTATTTCTTTTTTTT
>Ga0049105_1001694_pt1 | contig 10194 bp, 8 predicted proteins | sample WorMetvaBAHAMAS1_FD_61260 | JGI IMG/M metagenome (GOLD analysis project Ga0049105, IMG submission 61260) | Worm MetaG Olavius vacuus BAHAMAS.1 | ecosystem: Host-associated > Annelida > Digestive system > Unclassified | place: Germany: Marburg | collected 2013-04-09 | reverse complement strand
ATTCAGCGCTTTGTAAACTAAACCTGCAAGTTGAATTCCGTACGCTGTCGCAGTGGCAGCCACCGAAGTTGCGTCAGGACGGGCGTGGTGCGCTCCGCCGCTGTTGAACGAGAACTCCCGCTGAGTAGGCCTAACACGTTTAATGTACCTTTTTGTCTGCTGCATCATCAGAAACATCAACTATGCGACACTCTGATGGCCACCAACAACGTTGTTCCAGGCTGTGATCTTCTACTCGTGCTAATTTGGGTGACATATGTCTTTTCTCGGTGTGCAAGGCTGCACGCATGTGTCTCAGCCCTGAGTAAAACAAATGCGTCTTCAGCAAGCTGAAGCCACCGGCGGTCAAAGTTTAGTGGATAACAAGCAGCCCATGGACTGTGACGATCAGCTGACCGAGCCACAAAAATGTCCTGAAATGTCCGGGGAATGTGTTAAGGGAATGCGAGATTGTCTCGGGGAATCTCCGGGGGGGGGGATTGTCCGAGTGAACGTCAGGGGCGAATAGTCTTTATATGCAGAGGTGACACCTGTGATATGACACCTTTGTTAACACACACACACAGACGGACAGTTTTTGAGCTGATAGCATAGCCCAGTCAGTTGTGTCCGACCGTTTCTTACAAAATAAATCTGCTTAAGGCGTTTTTGTTTGGAGTCGCCTATGAATGGTTAATGACTGTAATACGACCTTGTTCTTACTGTATGGAGCGCATGACAAAATTCGTTATTAGACCGCCCAACGTCATTTGGAAAGGCCTTAAGTTTTACCCATGAACTTTCTTTTCTTTTCTTTCTATCTCTATTTTTATCAATCAGCAGCCGCACAGTGAATGACCATCAAACGTATTTCGCAGATTCGGTCGTAGGTAAAGCTTCAGCAATTGTTATAGAGATTTCGCTCACTTCTCCCATAATTTCCACAGGGGGGGGTCAAAAAGTGCGAAATTGGGCGTCGTTTTCAACATCAATTAACTTTGAACCGCCCGCGTTTGAAAATGCAGCAAGATTTATAACTCTGAAACCGCTTCTGTAGTCATCATCGTCCTATGTCCTCGCCAAGTTTGGTGAAGTTGGGTTCACACACCCATGAGAACCGATTATTCAATTTCGCTCAAATTTTGTGTAGAGTTTAAACGCATGATACTCGAAGTGTTGTAAAAGTTCAAGGTCAAGAGGTCAAGAGGAAGGTCACAGCGTGACATAAAGTGTGTAAAAATTCGCAAAATTAGCAATAATTCAGCTAGGAATTACTCGATTTCGGTCAAATTTCGTACATACTTTGATCACGTGACGCTTGATGTACCACGAACTTTCAAGGTCAACGGGTCAAAGGTCAAGGTCACAGCATGACATAACGTATCAGCATCAAAAATGCTATAATTCTTGCACGGATAAGTTGTCGAAGGTCAAAACTTAGTGAAAATTATCCCAGAGCCAAGCGCAGCACGTAACACAATGTTCAAGGTATTTAGATCTAATATTGAAAACGCAATAACTCCGCCGCGGATTTCTCCTTTGCGTTGAAATTTGGTTCAGAGTTTCATCACGACACAGGCGATTCACTGCAAAAGTTTAATGTCAAAGGTCAAAGGTCAAGGTTACAGCGTCAGCAACAAAAACGCTATAATGCAGCAATTTGGATAAGTTCAGCGACTTCCAACTTGGCATGGCGTCGTAATTAAAGCCGAAAAGGACTGGTGTGGCTCGCGCGGCCTCAAGTTGCAAGCATTCGCAATTGCCACGTTTTCTAGTGTTAACAATTTTATGCGACGCAATCTCCGACGTGTGGAGAGTTTCATCAGCTTCAATTACCGCCATCAATAGCATCGACGTCATCACTGTCGCCCAACATTGCTGCAGCTGCTGTCGAGTGACGATAAGGAAGTAATATGCAAAACAGCGCGGCTGCACGACAGCTCCAGGGCCGTAGATAGCATTATAGCTCGGGGGGTCTGCAAATTAGGGGGGCAGGGAGAGGCGAGACCCAAAGGGCAATTGGAGACCGAGACCAAGGCCGAGAGCGGGGGTGGAGTTCTTGGGAAGAGAACAGCAAGCCCCTCCCAGCTAGGGATCTGGCCAGCGCTGTAAGCTCCCTAGCAGGGTCCGGGGCGGAGCCGCGGCAGACAAGCGTCTTCTTGCATTTTATAATGTAATTAATGTAATTAATGTAACTGCTGCAATTAATGCCTTCAGTAAGCTAAAGCCAAAAAAGCGTGATGGTAGTCTAGGCCTTACTACGGACCATTTGATTAATGCATGTTTTGAGTTGGGCACACATGTGGCGCTGTTGTTTTCTGCAATATTGACTCGCGGTGTTACATCTGATGATATGAATTCTTGTACACTTATCCCTATGCCTAAAAGCAAGAATGTCAATGTAACTAACTCAAGTAACTACAGAGGCATTGCTCTTAGTTCCCTGTTTGGGAAGCTTTTTGATTTGATTTTTTGGCGTAAATATAGTGACAGTCTGTGTACATCAGAAGTGCAGTATGGTTTTAAAGCTGCACATTCTACCAGTACAACGGTTTTGAAAGAGGCATTAGTCTCAATTAGTAATTAGTATCTGTCACAACTGTTTGTTCTCTCTGTCTGTCCTTGTGTGCTTTATGTTTATGCTTATCTTTCTATGAGCCATGAGCCTGATTCAAAATAAATGAATGAAATGAAATTATGTGATAGACGGTAGGTCTGCATTCTGCACCTTTCTGGACGCGACGAAAGCCTTTGACAGAGTAGATTACTGCAGAAGTTTTAGAGAATTAGTTAAACGCAATCTGTCTGGTATATATGTTCGATTGTTGGTCAACGCATATACACATGTAGCATAGCTAATGTTTCTTGGAATGGTATTCTCAGTAAGAACTTTCCGGTTAAGAATGGTGAACGGCAGGGTGGAATTGTTAGTCCAGTTTTATTTTGTATATAGTTATATAGATGGTTTATTGTGCGCGATACGAGAGTCTGGTGCTGGATGTTATATTGGACATGTGTTTGTGGGGGTTTTGGCCTATGCTGATGATGTCACTCTCTTGGCACCGACGCCACAAGCCATGCGGCACTTGCTTAAAATATGTGAAAAGTACGTAAGTCGTCGTAAAAAAAATTATCCCAGAGCTAAGCGCAACACATAGCAAAATGTTCAACGTCATTCGGTTAAACACTGAAATCGCAATAACTCCGCCGCGGATTGTTCGCTTGCGTTCGAATTTGGTACAGAGTTACACCACGACACAGGCAAATGTTTAAGGTCAAAGGTCAAAGGTCAAGGTCACAGCGTAAAGTAATGTATCAGCAGCAAAAACGCTATAATACGGCAATGGAGGTTCAGCGACTTCAAAGTTGGCATGGCGTCGTATCTGTAGCGAAAAAGGACTGGCGTGACTCGGGCGGCCTCAAGTTGCAATGCATTCGCAATTGCCATGTTTTCTACTTGTATTGTATTGTATTGCACTGTATTGACTTCGCCAATCAGCTGGTTGCAATACTGCTGCTAACGAGGAGGATCACGCGGAGGGAGGATTACAGTCGTAAATCGACAACGCGAGAGTAGGATCGATGCCTTGCCTCGATTTCAGGCGACGGCAACTGCACAGCAATCAGGCTGGCGACATGAGACAGGTAGAAAGCAGCGTACGACTGCAGTAAAACGATGATCGTCGGACGAGGCTACGGGCTGTCAGTGGCAGGTGCGCGGTGACGTTGACAAGGCGATCGATACGTTTAACTAAGTGCGTTGCAGACTGCAGTGACGAGCTTCATTTGCGACCGACAATACATGTAGTGTTTCGGCATCTGAGCCTGACAGTTACTTGGATTGTCATTGTTCCTGCTCACCGAATATCTTTAGGACAGAATTCTTCTCGTTGTAAGTTGGGCATTTTGCTTTAGTATTCTTTTATTTATCAACTATGTCATATATAGATGCCAACGAGAGGAACAATTGCATATCGAAAAGCAGAGGTGGACCTGGGCCCATTTTTCTTTGCCCAACTCAAAAATCAAACCCATTAAGTTATGTACACCATACCAATAACTAAGTGAGCCCATCCTGCAACGTATACACGGACCCATCACAATCAAACGCATAGACCAACACAAGCCAACGTGCGTGGCAATGCTTTTGTGTTCGTACTCTGGCGACAAAAATAAACAACAGCAGAATAAAATTCATCAGAATTGGCTACGCGGAATTAACAGTATTTTCACGGTTCATACTGCGACAACAAGTGTGTTAATAACAGTCAAAAAATAAACTGTGTCTCATGAAAACTCTCACGGTCAAAGGTCAAAGGTCAAGGTCGAATGTCAACCAAATCTAGGTATAAGATATAAGATCACAGACGATAATTATTGTAAATACTGTAACAGTCGTAAAACAGTGCACTGATTCTAAAATTGCCATTTTTGTATCATGGTACACACCGATCGTCTGTACCAATAACAAGACTGAAGTTTCGGTCTAAAACCTAATATTCATGTTTACCGTATCTCTACTTTTTGTTTATATCAAATAAAACGGCGTGTACTGTTCTTTCGATAAGGAGAACACCCCAGAATAGCTGATTAGACAGATTTATTGTGATAAATTTCGTTTTTGATATAAACAAGCGATGTATCCGTGCTAGTCATAAATACTAATTAACATTTTAATTAGGTGTTAAGTTCGGTATTAACACCGGAATTAACACCAGAGTTAACACCAGAGTTAACACCGAACTTTATCCATTTTTTTCAAGTGATTCATTGTTGCATGTAGTTGTTCTATCAAACTATCAACATTACACTACTGTGGAGTGATGGGCGAAAATCCTGAATCAATTTCACCAGTTCAGCCTATAGGACCACACGTCAATGTACTTTTGACTGGAGGAGGGGCTGCTCGACGGTCTGGGAGATAGAGACTCGGTGGCAGAAAAGACAAAACAACAAAATAAAAGGCTTTCAACATACGTCGGGCGGCATGACTGCCGTATTACCAAACCGATCCGATACAAGTACACAACCCAATCGAACGCAATCCTTGGCCCAAAAATGACAAACCTCTTTAATATACCTAAACGCAACATTTTTGTATGTGTATTTTCGTTTTGTTTTGTTTACAGTTTTCTGCCTCTCTATGTGTCTGTTGCTTCTGTGGACCTAGCAGCCTGAATTAAATAATACATGACGTAAAATTTTAACAATGGCTCACTTTTATACGGTGCCGCCGAAGGTAGTAGCTCAGCTATCGCAGAAATACCGCACGGCAGGGTGGGTACGCGAGTTTTGGCCAAAAGAGGAAGACGATATTCTGCAGACATTATAAGTCTGTCTTCAACCACTGTGATGTACTTGGCCTCCAAGGCTCCAAAGCTATTGAATTCGGTGAAATAACGCAAAATAAGGGCTAATACTCCGTTCAAAGTCATTCAAGGTCACCACTGTCGGTACCAATCAACTTCCTATTGGTGATTAATACTGACATCCTATTTCGTGCCGTTTTAAAGTTATCGCAGATTATTGTTCAACTTTTGGACGAGAAACAGCCACTTTGCGTTTTTGAGCGCCCTTTGGGGGCTTACGGCAACGGAAACTGTTCATCTTAGGCTCATTGGAAAGCTCGTAGTGCACTTCCTATTCGTGTTAATTGAACGTTTTTCGCTAGGTGTTACGTCTCAGACGCTACGAGCGAATAGTGACTGGAAATCGGCGTTTTTGAAGGGGAGGGTGGGTCAGTTTTGACCAAATTTTCTACTAGAAGGGGACGTCCCCACCAACCATTTTGCATGTATAGATAAGCCAATGAATGCCTTACAACTTTGCCGCTGACGGTTTCCACACGAAGAAACTTTGTAGCAGACTTTCTTCGAGAGAAGTGCACTTTTAGACGGAAAACTGCATTTTGCGTTTTTGAGCCCCCCCCCCCTCTGGAGGGCTTAGGGGCAAAGGACGCTGATCATCTTGGGCTCATTGGAAAGCGCGTAGTGGACTTTCTGTTAGTGATAATTGATCTTTTTTGTTAGGTGTTACGGCTGAGGCGCTACTAGCGAAAGTCGATTGAAAATCGGCGTTTTCGAAGGACGGGGTCAGTTTCACCCAAAATTTCAAGTGCAATGGTTCGTCCCCCACCAACCATTCTTCGTGTCGCTAAACTAGATGAATGGACCTTTTATACGCTGTAAGAATTTTGGCAAAAGTTTCTTTCGTTTGTCGCAATTCACGCGTTTGAGAGACGGACAGATCGACGAACGGATATTACGCTCATGGATAATACCGCCCCGCATAGTATGCAGCGCGGTAAAAACTGGCAAAATTCTGATAGCAGTGCCAAACTTTGTCAGTTTACTATAAAGCAAGGAAATAATAATTCACAAGCTATTGTGAAACTCTATGGGATGAGAGTAGGACGACCAGCAACTGCGCGATGAGAGCAGAGCATTATCTTATCGGCCGTCATATTACGGCCAACAGTGTTGCTGAGCTCGCCTTGTGCAGAATCGAACTTTGTACCGACCCGACCCGTGTAATGGTCGGTCATCAAAAACGGCGCTGTATCGGAAGGCGGGGTAGACTCCTCGCCCAGCGGCGTCCCGACTGCAGCTCCGCCCTTACTGTCAACATTAGTGCGGTATCAAATTATGTCTAATCGACTATCATATAAAAATGCCACGATCGACACTGTGCGTAGTAGCATAATAGTACAGTAGTTATTCAGCTAGGTAGATGGTGGTGGTGGTTCTGTTTGATATTTTGATAAATGCAATCGCATAGCAGTGTGGTAAGAAGTGCGGCATGGCCATTCGGATTCAGTTTCTGTTCGATTCTTTATGCTGAAATATTCTGTTCAGTTTCGAACTGAGATAATATTTCAATGCTGATACACTATAGCTTTACGGCTGGACACCATGAATTTGACACGCGTCAGCTGAAATAATTTACAGTCTACCAATTGTCATAGTCTTCCCCCTCCCCGTTAGCTATAATGTTAGTTTCAGTTTTCTTGTCCTAAAACTGTTGATATGAATAGGCCTTCGAAGATGGATATTTGTCTATACCTGCACAAACTCACACAACTGATGCCTGAATGGTTCAATGTATCAAAATACAGTTTACACATACGATAGGGCGATGTTTCTGGTTTCTTGCGGCCAAGTACCATAGTCGTGACTTCAGAGTTTCACCCAAACGAGTGCGTTAAAGCGACAATTTCACCAATAATCTGCAATAACTTGGAGAAGGTGCGAGATAGGATGTACGTTAGTACTAATAGGAAGTCGCATGTTGGCTTTCGATTCGTAGCAAAATCGGTGACCTTGAATGACCTTGAACGGCGTAATGGCCGTTATTTTGCATTATTACACTGAAGGAATTACATTTTAAAGCCAACTGTGTCAAATTGGTTGAAGGTACAGCCTGCGACAAAAATGTAGGCCAAAGAATATACTTTTGGCATTATATGACTCATGGCACATGTTCATATAGAACGAGTGCGTTAAACAGAGGCACACCATGTAGAAGGCGATAATTTGCCAAATACTGCTTGATAACTGGAAAGTGGTGCGAGATAGGATGTCTGTTAGTATACTCACTAATAGGAAGTCGCATACAGGCTTTCGACTGATACCGAAATCAGTGGCCGTGAGTGACCTTGAAAGGCGCAATAACCGTCGACGCGCGTTATCTCTGCGGTAGCGGAGCTTATTGTTATTGTTCAGATAACTTTGTCAGAATCGATCAATTTTCAGAGTTATTGGTCCTCATATCCTTGAGAATATTTGTAACCGCACAGTTGTAGTGTTCCCACCTCAACTGAATAGTATACCTTGGCCTTTGAAACTTAAAAGTCGTGTTTCCTAAATTTCCAACGCCAAATTGCTAAGAAATGTAGCCACAATAAACGTTTTATGGCTGCAGCAGACGATAAAGACTGTAAACATCATTTTTATATGCCAGAGCTGTAGGTCATCAGTCAGTGACAGCTAAGGCGTTCGCGCAAAGAGACAACACTATGAACAAATACTTGATTAAAATGTTTTTCTTGCTGACAGGTCTTAATTTTCGGCGTCTCTAAGTTTTTCGTACATTACGCACACTTTCCAGTTCGAATTTAAAGAAAGCATTCACGTCAGTCCAGTCCAAACACGTATTCTATGTTTTACAATGTAGTGTAGAGACATTATTCAGGTGAGGTGGGAAAAGTTACGTACATTATGTCGATACAAATATCCCGAGGACTAGAAATACCAATAATCATGAAAATCCGTCGATTTTTTGACGGAGTTATTTAAAAATAAAAGGGTGACTTTTTGGTTCACAGTGTATATATTGCATTACGCATTACTATTACCCATTAGTTACTATTTACTATTTTCGTTGATACATTATTATCCTTATTATCTATCATTATTTTTACTAAATAAGACTCGACCAATGTCGATATAACGAAACGAGCGTAGCATGCAATTAAAAGCTTCTAATAGTGACAAAGTACGAATAAAAGATGAACCCCATAACTGAATTTATAAATTAGGCTGCCTAATGCCTATCCGTTACGCTATAAGTGTATGGGGAAACAGCAGACCATCCGAAAAGATGTGGGTATTTTATTTACAAACGACAGGGTGACGTGTCAGAAAATGGCGGCCGTCTCGTCCATATCAAGGACAACTACGACATAGCGACCAAATGAAATTACCGAAACGCTCGAAAAAAAACTTACCGGCTATGCTCCGGCTAATCCTTGAAGACAACAGACAAGTTATTGTAAAGTCTCATGCGATGAGGTCGCAGCAATTTCAATCAGAAACCATTTGAAACATCTGAGAACTCCACTGCGCAACGCGACCCGATCGCTCGCGGATGTACACTGTCTCCTCTCTAGCTTGTCTATCATTCACGCGAATGCTAAGCAACGGCTAGCTTCATCAGCAGCTGCAGCCGCTGCGTCAGATACATTGGCACGGCCTATCACTCGAATGAAATCCAATCAATGCGTGTGCAGTTCAGTTTTGGTAACTTTTTCTAAGCGTACATTATAGGCTATATGTCCACACTTACTGACCACCCGCGAAGCGGCGTGCTGTATAATTTTGGTCGTTTCTGTCTGTCTGTCAGACGATAACTTTCGAAAGCATTGACGAAGAAAGTTCATATTTGCACATCCGGTATATCTCCAGGCAGTACGGGTTAAGTTCGTAGGCTATATGAAGATCATCGGGTCAAGGCCAGGGTCACAGGAAAAAGGTCGAAAATTCACGCAATGTAAAACTTTCATCTGCGAGAACTCCGGTTCTATAAAACATGGAGGCATGAAGTTTGCGTGTAGCATGGGGTGTTCGGCTATAGCGGATAGAATGATGTGACCGCCATCTTTGTCACATGACCGGAAGTGACCACGCGTAACTAAATGCACGCATTCGTGGGTGGTCGGCCTTATTAGAAGGCAATCTTGTTGGTCAAATTTGCACTTTTGATAGGCGCGGGTGCCTGTCTTTAACGCACTCGTTCGGGGTGAACCCCTAAAACCAAACCACGACCATGAAATTTGGCCCCAGCAAACTAGAAACATCGCTCTATCGTATGGTTTGGGAAATATTTCGATATCTTGAACAATTTAGACGTGACTCGCGAGTGTGACAGACAGACGGACGGACATAAATTCTCGTAAGAAATGTCGCACTTCATACGTTGCGCGACCAAAAAAAATACGCTGTCCTGCCGAAAATAAATTTCTATAGTTTGTCCAGATTATCAAAATGTTTATTGACGTCGTTCATGCCTATATATAGGCTACATAAAAGCTTAAGCCGGCAGAAAATGTGCTGTTGCATACATTGCCCCATTTGCCCCGCAGAAACAACAATGGCCTGGCCTAACTTAATACCTAATATTTTGCACCGTTTCCAAGTTATGGCTGATTATTGGTCAATCTTTTCGCTAGCGAGAAAGGGAGTGCCTCACTTTAACGCTTCCGCTGGGGGTGATCCCTGCCATAGCCTTAAGTGATATATCGCTAAAACTACACCGTGTCCCAAAAAAAACTAAGCAGATTTGTTTTTGCCAGAACTTCGTCAAATTTCCACCAATTTTGATAATTTTTGGCAGAAAGATGGGAAACAATCCAAATATATGCGAGGTGCACTCATTTTCCACCTCACCTAATTTGCGTCACCACCTTACCGTGTTAAACGCAAATGTTCCAAATTGCTA
>Ga0049105_1001693_pt1 | contig 10195 bp, 11 predicted proteins | sample WorMetvaBAHAMAS1_FD_61260 | JGI IMG/M metagenome (GOLD analysis project Ga0049105, IMG submission 61260) | Worm MetaG Olavius vacuus BAHAMAS.1 | ecosystem: Host-associated > Annelida > Digestive system > Unclassified | place: Germany: Marburg | collected 2013-04-09 | reverse complement strand
CTCAGGCCCCCATAGGGTCTCTTCAGGCCACTATTCCCTCTTCTGGAGGAGGGAGCGAACCAATGTATCTCTCCGCGCCGCTCCACCTCGCCGGTGTGGAAACGTCGCGGATCCCTACACATATTTGATATTCGGTCGGTATACTTTTTCCTTGGAACATAGTGTAATTTGCGACAAATTTGAACTTTAAACTTACCAAGGAAATGCAGCAACATGGTTAAGGTGCCACGTGAATTATTAGTGAAATTTGAAAACCTTTGCAGCAGTAAAACAATTTTTGATAACGGTTGTGATTTGAGGAAGTTACTGCAATGACTTGGTGGCCCACTTGGCCCACACGGCATGTTACTGTGTTCAATATACATAGAAAACGCGGCTAAACTACAATTACCAGAAATCAAATCAAATTTATTGAACAACAAAGGGCTTGACGCCTCTTACAAGTTGCTAAAACAAATGTAAACGAGTTCATTGGCAATCGACCTATAGATCTTCTGTGTTCTATCTATGTCGGCGGGCTGTGACGCTGGCATGCAGGCTATGGTGACACGGTCGACATTGAGTGTGGTCATGATGGTTGCAATGCCAGTCGTGAGGAATGTCAGCCGATCATTGTTCCAGTAAATGATCCGGCTTTCTCGGGCAAGACGTGCCTGGAATTTGTCCGCTCGCAGGCCGTTCCGAACCTCAACTGCACCATGGGTAAATGCAATGCAATGATGATTATGGGCGCAGGCGTGAGCCTCTATGCCCACATCAGTTTAACAAACGAATGTGCATAAAACTTTTGCAGTTTATGTTGTAACACTTCTGTTTCCGGTTCCTGAAATTTCTGTGCGGTAGTTATACATCATTTCTTGCGTAGACCAATAGGCATCCAGTTTGTTTTTAAAATCATTAACAGCAACAGCAACATCTGATGTTCTACAGTCGAACTTAACGTACAGAATATCAACTCGTTCACTGTGACAGAACATGATTATTTGTGATTAGACAGCAGTGAGAGTGAACAACAGTACATTGCTTAGTAGGCCAATCTCAAAGTTTTGGCAAAGCTTTCGGTACCGCTTTTACACAACATGTAGGCTAATGACAGTTACATAAAGAATGTGTGAGATAAGTTGAGATGTCGATGCTAAGCGAGCCACTTTACGGAACAGAAGTGCATTGCATTTAGCGCAGATATACGTGTACGAGAGACAGACAGACAGAGAGAGAGCTGTTGACTGGTTGTGTTCAGGTCCTCGTCAACAACTCAACCAACTAACATCGTATCTCGACGCGTCCAATGTCTACGGATCAACGAAACATGAAGCAGATCAGCTGCGAAATTTGACAAATTACAGTCAGTATAAACCAGTCGAAACTGACTTCAGTGCTTGACTGTATTTATTGTGTGTAAATGTGCTCGCTATTTTACGAATGACATTAGTTATAATTCGAACAACGAACTAAGACAATAAACGACTAAACTCGAATACAGCATTGTGGGGTTTCGCAGAAGCGATATTTTAGTTAAACATCGATGCAAAACTAATGAGTTCTGATTTAAAATATTTAATTAACCAAGAACAGTGCCAAACACAACAAAAATTTTTGTATAAGTTTGGGAAAGCCTATCAGTGTGTAAATTTGTGCGTGTAAGAATGACGGAGTCCGAGTGTTGATGATGATGACGTCATTGTAATGGTTACAGAGCGTGGACAGCTGCAGTACACTCAGCATCCAATCAACGCCAGTCTCAAGCACCTGCTGCCGCAGACACGCGCTGTCAAGGAGTGTCGTGGTTTCGACAGGAGACATCAATGCTTTCTTGCAGGTTGACATCGCTCATCTACACGTGCTTGTTCGCACAACATCGACGTTCTTTATTGTCACAACCTCGCAGCAGCTTAAACAACAACACCTCAGCTGTTGCTGACATGGCCGCGCAATAATGTGTCCAGTCCAACTGTCCAACTGTCCCTTTCAAGTGGGACAGTTTCTCTTTGACGCACTCTTTCTCATTAATCTGTGAGAATATGACGATGAGTCGTATATTGTCGAACACTAGATTCTTTGGGCCACATTTCTGTCACTTTGACGTAGTTGGCTCCAAAGCTGCCGAATTCGGTAAGATACGCAGAATAACGGCCATTACGCCGTTCACGGTCATTCACGGTCACCGATTTTCGTATACATGTAAATGGAAAACTCGTATGTGTCAATAATAGTAACTTACCTCCTGTCTTGCACTATTTTCGTGATATGGCGGATTATTGGATGGGCTGAGCATGTAGTGAGCGTGTCGTAGGAGACAGTCGCGCGAATGAGCAGAGCGTGTTGGCCGTGTTACACACGCTGTGGCTACGAGAACACAATCGCATTGAGACGATCCTTCACCAGGTGAACCCGCACTGGCTCGGCGACCAGTTGTACCAGGAGACTCGACGTATCATTTCAGCTGTTGTACAGCACATCACCTACGCCGAGTTCCTCCCAGCTGTGCTCGGCACTGACATTATGCAGCAGTACGACCTCAGACTCGTCGACCGTGGCTACTACGATGGTAATTCTCTAAGTTCACATAAGTTCTCCTAGTCTTAGTACTTCAACACGTCTAATTTTGATGTCACGTACGGCGCCGTACGCAGTGTGAACGGGGCTTTAGACTGAGCTGGCCACGTGTCAGCGTTCAAGTCTTTTAGTGTGCTCTTTGCATGCATTAAAATGGTTCTCACGTTTAGCATCAGAACAAAAGTGTCGTCTGTGCCACCAGCTGCAGGTTAGTGGTGTAAATTTAATCCAGATTGCCAGTCCAACTGCTTTTATGTTTCTACCAATAAAGCTGTAACTGAAGTTTCTCAGACGATTATCTCCTGTGTGATGTGTCATAACAAGTTTAGCTATCACTGAGAAACTGTATGTCCTTAAGTACAAAAATCGACCAGCACTTAGCCATTCGTCATATTAAAATGTATACGTCCGTTACGTCGTCTCTGTATAATTTTTGCTAAGTCAAATTTCACTTTCTTCCCAGTCTTGAGTCTAAATGACCTTGAACAGATAATCAAGGTCATAAAAACTATACAGCTTCTATTAGCTGATAGACCAGTTTATCAGTGGCAATGGTAATGCGAAAGCTTTTGAACGCAAACATATGCAGATATGTATGAAACGATATGATACAGTACAATACGATATGCGATCAAAAGCTAACAAACATCTACCGCATGACATTGAAATAATCATAAATAAAGCTGAGATTTAAAAAAACTATTGAGCAGAATAAAATTAGAAAACAAACAGAAAACTCTGAGTCTAATAGGTATTGATTGTACCATAATCATCATTATGTTGTGTAATGAGAGGAGGACGAAAAGTTGGAGATGGACAGAGTCACTGCAGATGCTCGGAGTGACCACCACTGGCAGCCACAGCCATGTACGCAGTCAAGCGCTTGATGAAGTTCGCCACCGCCTTATTAACGTGTTCTTGTGGCAGCTCATCCCAGATGGACTACAGGCCATATCTGTGTCAAAACAGACACGCTTAATGCTGACGTGACTAACTACTGTACAGGGCTGTGACTTTTGTTGATATTTCAGCAATGAGTGCAGATTATGCGTGAAATTTTACAAAGCTGTTAAGCAATAAAATATACACTTTACCACTCTCTAAAATGACAAAATTGTGCTGCTTTAATCGACACAACCCCATTTCTCAGCGTTCCGAGCATTGTCTTCATCATTAGTCTGAAAAGAGCCAGTTTGTTGGTGATGAGATGAGGATGCAGACTTGGAGATGGAGAGAGTTACTGTATGTATGCTCGAAGTGACCACAACTGGCAGCCACAGCCATGTAGGCAGTTAAGCGCTTGATGAAGTTCGACACCGCCTTGTTAACGTGTTCTTGTGGCAGCTCAACTTATCAGTCGTCTTAGTCTTTGGCTGGAGTTTATGGCGTTTTTGCAGCATGTCACCCCAGACGTGATAGTCCAGATGCACTAGTCCAGTGAGTTCAAATCTGGAGAGTTTCAATGAACCCAGAACAGTTCGCATGCAGCCAGTTCTACATGACGTTCAAATGCTGAGAAATAGTGATTTGTCTTGGTTCAAATAGCATAATTTTGTCATTTTCAGAGATAATTCAATAAAACTTGGCAGTAAAGTGTCCACTTTACTGTTTAACAGTTGTGTAAAATTTCATGCAAAAATTACAGGGAGCTCTCCAGCTCTCGACCAGCTCTCCAAGAAGCTCTCCAGCACTCCAGCTTTTTATATTCACCCGGTATGTGTACGTGGATTGTTAGGTTACAATGAGTCGGTCGATGCAAGCATCAAGAACGTCTTTGCGACAGCAGCGATGCGCTTTGGTCACACGTTTCTGCCGGCAACCATCAGGCGAGCTGACAGCCACTACCGAGTTATTAACGGCAGTCAAACTCCGCTCAGTCAGGTCTCATGTCGTCATGTCGTCATGTTTGTATGGTTATAGCTATGTCATCGTGACGTCTGTACATCGACCACGTATCACTTAGTGTAAAACGGTCTTCATAACAGCAATCCTTGAACATCGCCCATCATCTGAGTTACGTCAAACAATGTAAATCTCATTTTTGAATAAACTCGTCGGTTGAGACGAAACATAACTGCTAACGATTAATACTAAAACAACCGAAACATTTACCTAAAACTAGTGACGTTTCGGCAACGACTGTTGCCTTTGTCGAACTGAAAACGTCACTTCAGTTCTAGGTAAATATTTCGGTTGTTTTCGTATTAATCGTTAACAGTAATGTACAGAGTGGGCCAAAAAAGTAAGCTGTTGTATTGCAGGTTGTAACTTCGTCAATTACGTATTAGTTTAAAGAAATTCTACTGTTAGAAAGCTTACTAAATTTCCAGAAAGATGCATTTGCCACATACCTTCAAAATGTTATCACTCTGCCTTGCAAAATGGCAAACAATGTAAGGTCGCATCTAAAGTTTTGCAAATCACGGGGTCAAACACAGTGATAAGCACGTGCATAGAATAGTTAACTGCATAGAACAGTTAACAGTTAACTAATAAAATACATCTTTCTTGAAATTTAGTAAGCTTTCTTACAGTGGAATTTCTGTAAATTGGTGCATAATTGACGAAGTTACAACCCGCAATACAACAGCTTACTATTTTGGCACAGTCTGTAAATCTCAAGTTCGACTGTGTCAATCTGCGCGTTGCCAGCAATTTCAGCTGTCAAGGTCAAAGGTCAAGGTCAGATTAATATACCCACTTGTATTAGACTTATAGAACTAACTAAAATGCATTATTACGAAACTTTGCGTCAAAATCCAACCATCAGTTTTTACGTTATAATCAATTTTATTATCGAAAAAAATACGAAAATAGCTCTCAACATTAAGATCGAATGTCACCAGAATGTAATCACTTGAATGATTTAGCGTAACACATTACCTGACTTGACCTGAACGCACTGTTGCTATAAAACATTATGATCTGTTTATATGGTCTGGGTGGATGTGACTAGCAGCTGCTGAACAGGCCGCGGTCACTGTACATGACAAACGACGGCGGTATAGACTCACTGCTACGTGGTCTCAGCGGTCAGTCGATACAACAGTTTGATCGCTTCGTCACTGACCAGGTCACCGTTCACCTGTTCGCTGAGTATCCACCGCAAGGACTTGGAACTGATCTCGTCTCGCTCAATATTCAACGTGGTCGCGACCATGGCATCCCCGGTACGGCATTCTGCCTGACTGCTGATACTGACATTAATGTAACAGGCTGACACTGCTGCAGAATGTACGTAGGCATGTTACAGTTCGGGTGACCACTATGTGGGTAAACCGTCCGCTACAGGTCAGACAACTAGGCCAACTCAACCTTTCATCCTTCCGGGGTCGATAAATGAGTAGCAGGCCTGTTTATCGGATGTGTGCTCAGGTGGCGCCATCTGGTGAATGCTTGTGAGGTAAAGGCCTACTTGATCGGATGTTGGCAAAACCTTGGCGCCGTCAGTTTCTGGCAGCCTATACTCTCTGGGCTAAACCTGGTTGTTGCTGTCCTGCGTGACAGTCTGTGTATCGTGTCATTGCTGCCCTGCGTGGCAGACTGTTGTATGTGGCATACCGCGTGTAAGGTTAAGCGGTTTGTCCTAACCATTATTAAACGAAGATTATTATTATTTTTTGTCTAGCTATATGATAATGAACTGCTATTGTGACGTGCTTGTTGCTCATATACACAACCTTATGTGCGCATTGGAACATCAGCAGCACTTTGACGTGTTTGCAGGCTACAACAAGTGGCGTAAGTTTTGTGGTCTGACAACAGCGATCAGGTTCGAGAGAATGGTTGACATCACCGACCCAGCTGTGATCAGGAAGTTTCGCGCTCTCTACAGGCGAGTTGCTTTCAGCACTTGCACCGTTATTATCACACACACACACGTATTTGTAGTACAGAACAGTCACATGCACTCGGCATAGGTCGAACCAACTGACTTGCAGACTACAGACGTTATGTCAGAATGACCGTAGCTAGCAGGTGCTTTTAGAGTAATAATCTACTTCAAGACTCAACAGCCGGCAGTAAAACTAACAGAAGACACGCAGTGTTGGTCACAGTTAACAAAAGCAATTCAACACTACGGTGCCACCAACTTAGAAAACTGTTCTGTTTTCGGGCGTCGCTTGGTATATAATTTGTCGAGAGAAATGCGGGCCTCGTTGTCTCTGATGACTGACGTTACAGTGCCCTTCGTCGTTGCATATTAACGAGTAAAATTGCTCATCGATCAATTTGCACACTGTAGTAGTCGACAGTGACATCGTCAACAGAAGTAAATGACTGTTGATGTAGGACGGTGGACGACATTGACCTGTTTCCAGCGGCACTGGCTGAGAATCCTGTTGAAGGTGGACTTGTAGGACCAACATTCGCTTGTCTGCTTGCGCGACAATTCTCGGACTTGCGTCGTGGTGATCGCTATTGGTACGAGAACTCGGGACCTTTTCGCTTCAGCCAAGGTACGTTCATTACGCCAACGATGGATACTTTTTGACATTTTTGAAATAAAATATCATAAATTTACCGTATGGCAGTTTAACCGTGAACTACGCCCATCCTACAATAGTGTTCAAGGTGCTTTAATTATACAAATTCGATAAGTGTGATGCGATTAAGTAATAACGGCGATAGGCCGTACGTCTACAGGTGTGTGAACACTTACAAGTGCTGTCTGAACGTTTCATGAGAGTAACGGTATTGAGTCAGGTGTACCTGTAGTGGTTCGTAAGGTGTGCTGTATTGCATTATGTCAACAGAACAGTTAGCTGAGATTCGCAAGGTGACGCTGGCCAAAGTGATCTGCGTCAACGGCGACAACATCTCCAAGATACAGCCAAACGTCATGCAGCTGCCATTCCGACAAGTCTATCACAGCCCTTTGTACGTCTCTCATGTCACTGTCACACAAGCTGTTATCACATTAAGTCGGTAGCTACATTGTGATGGACACATAGCACAGCGTGCAGTGATGAGGTACACTGTGACGCACGACGTCGCACAACTGCATTGTACTGTAACGTGCTGAGTATCGAATACCGAGTAGATCGAGTACTCGGCCCAGCCCTACTACTGTTATTAGACACGAGACATACTGGGCTACATATGCTGTAAGTAAAGTAAGTAAGTAAAAAGGTAGATTTATATAGCGCATAATCGTAAACACCTCTAATGCGCTGCAACACGCCAATACTGGTTGAAATAGAATGTCTTCAGTGACTGCCGGAATGTGGACTCAATGCAGTCGGAGTCTCTGAGTTGGTCTTGAAGCAAGTTCCAGACAGTGGGTCCGGCGACTGAGAATGCCCGACGGCCGAGTGTGCTACGTCGATGGCGTGGTACGGTCAGCAAGCAACGACGTGCGGAACGTAGTCGCTCACTACTGGCGATGTCTGAAACTGGAACGCAGCAGTCTACCAGATACCATGGCGCTTTGTCATGGAGACATCGATGCACTGTAACTCCGAGATCGTACCGAACTCGATCTGCTACATCGAGCCAGTGCAAGTCGGCATGTAGAATCTGGGACAGTCCACAGTCGTACTTGCGAGTGCCGCTGACGAGACTTTCGTCACAGCGGTCTCTGTGCTGTGAAACTGTACGAGTGGCATGTTTAATTAATTAATTCATTCATTCATTCATTCATTCATTCATTCATTCACTCATTAACAGTAGGGCTGTGTCGAGTACTCGATCTACTCGGTACCCGATACTCGGCACGTTACAGTACAACTGCAGAGAACTTGAGCACCTCCAACTCACTCGAGCTTTTTAAAGTTTGAGTACTCGAGAATTAAAACAAATAAAATATTTTTATTTTTATGCGTAGTTATCCAGGAGCTTTCATCCCAGTGCCAAATGCTACAATCTGCAGTCTCGCTTAATTAGAGTTTTTTAGCATTTCTGGCATTATAGTTAACAGCTAGGCTACTTCTGGTATAGTGCAGCAAACGAGTAGTAAAAGCTATAGATTTGCGTTGTCGCACATGGCGCGTTACGTTCTTCTACAGGTCAGATGATCCGCCCAGTGAACGTTGTTTGGCAGATATGACAGTAGACAAGGCACGACGTCGTAGTAAAATCTTCGCTGATTTCAGTTTTATGCCAGAGCGAGGTAGACTCATTGTGACTGGGATGTTAATTGTGACGCTGTCAACAGGTTTAAGTCTAGCAGCGGTCTGAGCGGCGAGTGGTTCAGTCGACTCTGGACTATTGACTACAACGCCAGGGTCGACTGTGACAGTCCGTGTCTGCCGGAAATGGATCTCACCAAGTGGAAAGACTCGTGACTACTGATAGTACACCGGTACAGACTCTGATGACTGGCGAACATCTGTCGTTGATAGCAATCAGCAAACACGCACAATCAACATATACGACCAGTCAACATATACATACGTATAGGCAACATGTTGTCTGTCACTGAAACGCTTTATGTCTGCTACGGTGCATCGAGACGAGTAGCAACGAATCAGCCAGCAGTCATTAGGCCCCTGACACACGCTCCAGAAACCGACTCCAGAAATCGGCGCCATCAATTCGAAGCTAGATTCCGGCGCCAGTTCTTCGTGCCGATGCACGACTTCTAACGTCATTGACGTTAGAAGTCGTGCATCGGCACGAAGAACTGGCGCCGGAATCTGGCGTCGAATTTAGGCCTATGGCGCCGAGTTCTGGAGTCGGTTTTTGGAGCGTGCGTCCGGGGCCTTACATGCACTCATAAATACGTACCTTTATTACTGCTGTTGTCAAAGTGACGGCAGGGTGATCGCCTCCTGTCGCTCTGGATGCGCCACTGTCACAGCGAGCAGCGTTAGTGACGGAGACGATGACTTCTGGTCGTAAAGTAACTGATGATGTCCACTTTATGTCAACAATAGTTCGACAAGTATTAGGCAATGTATGCAAGACCGAATGTCAGCAATACGCAGCTATAAGGACTGCTGTTACCGGTGAAATAACGTTTAGAGTTGACATCGTTCAGGACGTGGCTTCAATCAAATCATTGTTGATATGTGTTGAAATGTTCCTTTGCACGTTTATTGTTTTGCGTTTTTTTGGCGTGTAACTCACGGCTCATGACAGACAAGAATTCGCGTAGGGCCTATTTAATTATCTATAACTGTCAATATTGGCTGTGGTGCAAATCTACACCGTGTCCGGAAAAAAAGGTGCCACTTTATTTTTGCCTGTAACTCCGCGAAATTCTAACCGATTTTCAAAATTCTTTTACCATCAAGCTCTGCAGTAAATTTGCAGTAAAGTGGTCATAAATATCCTACTATAATTTACACACGTCCCTACACTACCTTGCAAAACTTTGTGCTCAAAAATCGTAAATTACATTGCCCGGAAAAAAGGTGCCAGTCGTTTTGTTCGTATATTTAAGATAATTTTGCATCTCATTTCGTAATTTTTGGCATGCTCCATCGCAATGGACCAAGCATGCAGGTGGGTAAATATTTTTCTTGCTTACTTGGCATTTGGCAATGCTGTGTCCAATGATGACATCATTGTGACTTCACAGCAGCGATTCGTCAGTGGCGTCGTCGTTTGTCAGCTTGTGTGCAGGCTGGCGGTGGACATTTTGAACATCATTTTTAGTCACGCATTGTCCATATGCAGACTTGTTGACTAATTT
>Ga0049105_1001692_pt1 | contig 10198 bp, 4 predicted proteins | sample WorMetvaBAHAMAS1_FD_61260 | JGI IMG/M metagenome (GOLD analysis project Ga0049105, IMG submission 61260) | Worm MetaG Olavius vacuus BAHAMAS.1 | ecosystem: Host-associated > Annelida > Digestive system > Unclassified | place: Germany: Marburg | collected 2013-04-09 | reverse complement strand
GCTCTGGAGAACCAGCCATGTTACGAGGATCCAAGCAGGACAATGCTCGAGCTACTGGATAAGTGACTGGCGTTTTCTGAAGTAGCTTCTTACACATCGCTTTCAGCACAGATTTGGCATTAGTTCTGACGCCAAGCATGTCTCATGTCACTTATTTTCCTCTCCTTGAACTTGGCACTCCGTATGATTTTGTCTGCAGAGAACCCCAACTCTATAGCAGGGCAATGCTTTCCAGTGTCGCTGGTATCAAATCCAATCACGTCACTGCATGTCACAAGGGATTCTACAACATCTCGCTGAACAAAGCAGGCCAACAAGTCCTTCACCAGTTTCAGAAGATCTGGTACTAAGAAAGGCATCATTGGCTTATCCACCTGATATATACTACTACTGCTAACAGTATGGTGGATTGGACTCCAGCTCGACTATTATTAGCATTACAACAGCTGTACAAAAAAGTAAAATTTTCCCCCAAAATTTCCCTGACTTTCCAGTCACTTTTGCATTTTCCCTGACTTTCCCCGACCACTCAAATTCCCTGACCTTTTCCAGTTTTCCCTGACCTGTATGAACCCTGCTGAAGTGTTATTTTTGCAGGATAGCTGTACACAACCAACTAGAAAGTAACAATTCAGTAGAATTATAACTGCCTAGAAGACATGTACAAACAAGCCATCTGCAACATAAGCTAATCTGATATCCAGCAGAAACTCTGCATCATTCTCACAGACACTAGACGTGAAAAGGAAAACTCTGTTTCCAGTCATTTTCAACCATATGCACTGTATCAAAACGCAGTTTGTTTAGTATTCAAATAGCAATAGTAGTTATATTCTAAGCTAATCTAGAGTAGGATGTTTATTGTGACATGCATTAATATGGCTAACGCCATTGCAAGGTTCACTAATTAACGTGTTAAATATTCTCAACGTCTAGTCCACTACACTGAAATAAAAGAGTATTGGCTGGATTACCCGTGCATTTCGTGCCCTCTTTGCAGCTGGTCATGTGCTTGAGCACGTTCTTCATGTTGGCACAGTTGGGCAGCGTGCAGGGCGCCAGCGGTGGCGCCGTGGATGCTCCGGCGACGCCGTTGTTGAGTTGCTGCAGCAGCTGCTGTTCCCGCCGCTGACACTTGTGAGCGTGCAGTACCAGCACCAGCTGCTGCTGTATCAGCCGACCCTTCTCGGTCGCCGCCGGCGCCATCAAACCCGCCGCCGACGAGGACGACGACGACGCCGGCTGTAGTACGGCGCTGATACCGGCGCCGACTGCGACATCGGCCGTCACGCCGTCTGCAGGCGCCGGCGACACCTGAATGTACCACGTAACAGCACAACAGTCAGTAACTCGACTTAGCTGCCGCCAACATGCACGTGGGCTCAATTCAGTGTAGGCACTGAATATGATCAATTCCTCTAACAGCGCGGAACAAGCAGCCTATCATATCTAAATGAAATTTGGTTACACACAACTGAACACTGTAAATGACTACAGTACACAGTATTAAGTTAGAGACTGGTGCATCCAGTAAAACAATAATGACGGCGTATTCTGCAGTCCAGTCATCAGCAACATACAGTACAAAAAAAGCCTTCAAATACCATAAACACGTAATGCAGGCGTAGCGAGGGATGCAGGTGCACACCCCCATGGACAGAACAAACAAATTTGCTCAGTTTGCAGATTTTAGGTTCTGCTATTACACGTATTTTATGTCAAAAATTCACCAGAATATGCAATTTCCAGACTATAAAAAAACTCACAAAGTATCTGGAAGGGGGCTTAGTCCCTCCCCGGAGGACCTGAAAATTAAACTACTGGTACACTTATGAGTGCACGCAGCAGCAAAAATCCTCACTACATCGATAAGTCATAATATGTATAGAAACATCAGTAATGAAGCTTGATCTTTCTTATTTTGGAAACTGCAATGATCTACATCAAAATTTTAACTCATTACTTGCCAGCCCTGTCCACCACAGTTACAATCCAAGGTTGCATGGGTATTGTACTAGGAAAGTGAAGCCTTCAATGTATGTTACTAAAGGATGCCACTGTTACAGAATCACTCACGACGTCGCCTATGTAACACTACCACAACAGCAATGATGCCACCCACATGACAGCAACAAAACTATATGCTGCAAAACAGTATCACATTCCAGAAAAGCCCATATATTCCGATGACCACCATACCCTGTGAGTTGACATAAACCATTATGCTAAGCCATTAGGCAAACAGTGTGGCTGCAACCTAATGAAGACGAAGATCTACACATCAACTGCATCAATAAGTCACTTGCAACTACTCAACCCTTTAGCAGCCTACACCAAGGTCCAACGACGATGATGACGCAATTGGGTAAGTGGGGCGCCGTTTAACACTTGGGCTCTTTTAGCCCCGTTCTCACGGGCCAAAGCCCATCACGGCTGTACCAAATGTGACACTGTATCATCTATAAAGCCAATGCAGGACACAACGGAACTAAACACCGGACATAAAACGGCTGAGGCACTTCAAGCAAGGTAGTGCGACGTTGTCAGCGTGCAGCTAATAGGCGAGTATACAACAAGTAGCACTACCAATCAACGGGTTAAGCAGTGATGACATCAAACGACAAGCAAAGGCAATGAGCGAGCGACCAGTGGTTGGTCGACGCCGACCGACCACACAAGTCGCCAGCACGCCGTGGCGTGCCAGCTAGCACGGCTGGCGCGTCAAGTCAGCTGCTGCAGCCGACGCGGATTGTCCAAATCAATACACCGCGGACCAACAAATAGACGGGCGGGCGGACAGACGGACGGTAGGGCGCCACGGGTAATGTATGCCCTCTAGCGGCCGGCGACGAGACGACGAACGGGCGGCGGCGGGGACGATCGGGAGCGAGCTGTGCCGGACGACGACCCACATCATCACACCAATCAGTCAGCCAGCGAGCGTGAGCTCTGTACGTATGCCAGCCAGCCGGTCAGTGGATGAGATCAGACCAAGCAGGTTGTCCAGGGGACCACTTACTTTGCCTCACACAGCTAAGCTGATCACTAGGTCTATATAACCAACACCTGTTCGTCTTCTCGACGTCCATCACGCAGTACTACAATTTTTTCGCCAGTTAAACAGTAAGTTTTCTTCACTGATATTCACACTAACATCCCGCTAACTATGCACTGTGCCAAAATCGTTTGTCCGTCCGTCCGTTCGATACAGACTTGACCTTTTGACCTTAAGATAAGATGAAGATAAAAAAGATAAGTTAAACATTAAAGTTCAAAGGCTGTGCAACTATCCGTTCAACAGTTCTAGTGCATCTTCAGTCTGAGCTGCACGAGACCTGTTGACTATGACCTGTGACAGTACATCAGCAAGGAACATTTATACATAACTTTAGCTTTTTCGTCGGGTATGGAGACTAGACGTGTTGATCTTATGACCTGACCTATGACCTTTCAACTCCACTACACTACCGCAAGTACTTAGCGTTTAGTTTCAGGCAATAACTCTATAAAGTTTGGAGATCACACAGCCACTCCTCAGTTGATTGCTGCATATTTTATACACCTCCGCCACCTAAAAGGCCGTCTGTCTATTCACCTGCGAGTCTGTTTTTTACACCTTTATATCCTGAACGAATGGCATTTTATGAAACTAATCACAGTTACTAATTAGCAGGTCCACATGACACTGACAACACTGAAGTCACAGGGTTATAGGTCAAGTCAGCCAGCGACGGCCATAAAAATCTTGTGAACGTGATAGCTCCTGAATCACTGAAATGAACCAGAAACTGCATCCCACAGTTTGACCATGAAATGATTAAGCTTTGTAACAAGGTCACAGGTTCAAAGAAAACATTTTCCAAAAATGCACCTTTACAGTGCAGTGTCATACCCGTCGATGGTTCACCAAAGACCATCTAGCTGACCGAGTATTATGCAGCCTCATGAGTCCCTCAAAACTAGTCCACTAGTTACTGGTGACATGGACCACGTCTATGTCAACTTCGGGCTTTCTAGTTCCGTTCTTCTGACTTGTGAGAGCAGATACAAAGCACGCTTAAGAGAAAGAGATAGACAAAACAATTGAGTGCAGTGCACAGTAGCCTCCTAGGATGGCAGCATAATAAACTGCTACAAAATAATGACAAGAGGTGTAATTTCAGACGAAATTGTTTTACATTTCAAGTTGTTTTTAACACTTCAACAGTCTAAAGACCAACAATATGAAACCCTGTGTGAGGACAGATAAAAGTTAAGAAGACCGGTATAACTATTTTCTCTTTCTAAAGGTAGAAGAATTAACATGCGACAAACTTATGCTTACGTTTCAGATAAACAAACTCCATCCTACAGGCATCCATTAGTTCAATTTGCCAGTGATATGCAGAATCCTAATGTTGCAAAATTTTCGCTCTATGGCAACACTGCTTGGTCAATAAGGTAACAAAAACTGCAAAATCTGACAAATAGTAGTTACAGGCCTAGGCAATTATCTGATACAAAAACAAGTTCAAGCTAAGTTCAAATGTCGCCAAAATCTAATCGCTTCTGCGGTTCACCACAACACATTCCTACAAAGTTACATCAATTTCTGATCAGCTTTCAGACACACACCGACAGATATCACTAAAAGCAATGCCCAATGGCAAGCAGGTGCCGCAATTAATATCTAGTCTCTCTTTTGCTCAAAACATGAAAACTAATAACTGAGTCTAGAAACTTTGTGAAAATGTTGCCACACGAAATCTGATAATGCCACAAACTTGCACATGTCACTCAATGCCAGGTGTTAATATATCATATACCATACACAGAAAATGTACAAAAAAACAGAGCTATGATACTAATTGCATACTACTACAATACAATACGATCGTCAGCCCTAGAAGTAGAACAGTCAAAGATCAAGGTCAAAAGTCCTAAGTAGATGTGAATAATCTTAAACTGCAGGAACACTCTCACATCACTTTAGCTACCTTGTTTGAGTGTCAGTTTGCACACACACATACAACAGTTCTCAGCTCACCTACCAAAAATGCTGCACATACTGGCGAAAAAAGAAAAACCCATTTAGTGGTGATATATTAGTCTCTTCAATTCATCGAATTGTGGACAACTGTTATACGCAAATTATAGGACTAAAGTAAACAAATTATGAATTATGCAGTCGAATGCTTCGTTTTCCGGGCTGCCACGAGACCTGTGAAAATGAATTATTCTTGACAGCTGATATCTCCACCAATCCAATACCACCACATACACCATATACAGGTAATACTAATCACTACAGACGTGCTGCACTAGAGAACGACATAATATATGGCACTCCTGGTACATGAGAAAATTGTACAGCCATCAAAATATAATTTGCAGAAAATGTTTTCATAACAAGAATTTAGCTATTGAGGAGAAGGACTGTGCACTGTTGCACCATGCGACTTTTTGCTGTCGAGTGGCTGAGTGCAGGTACCTCTTTTAACGCACTCTTTTTCAGTCATCCCTCAGAATATTACCATAATCATATACTGCCAGAAAGTAGATTCTTTGGACTACATTTTTGTCACAGACAGACTGGGTGTAACTTCAATCACCGTTACATAACTGGTCCACGAACAACCATTATGTGCTTCATGGTCATTCAAGACCACCAATTTCGGTACTGGTACCAATGCAAAGCCTGTATGTGACTTCTATATATCAATTAACAGTAACTAACCGTTTCCAGGATATGGCATATTATATTAGTCCAACTTTCACTGTTGATGGGTGCATATGTTTATCGCATTGGTTGGGGGTGAACCCCCAAAATTAAGGTTACAAAATTTGGACTCAGAAAACTAGAAATATCCCTCTATCGTACGACGCAGAATCTGGAACCATTTATGGGGCAACTTATGCATGCGAGATATAGACGGACGGATACACAGACATGCCGCACTTTACAAGATTGCAAGGCCAAAAATTAAGTAACTTCATGACAACTTTGAATGTTGAAAGCTAACCTCACACATGCTACAGAAACTCACAAATGTGCCTATGTTTGAATTAGGATACATACTAGTACTAGAACTGTCCGGCCACAAGTGGACCGAGTCCAGTTCAGGAACCTCAGTAAGCTGGACCTGGCCGAACCAAACAGAATCAGGGACTCAATATACGCTCACCATATGTTAAATTGCTGTTCCTTTTTGAAGCTGAAAATATTGCATACCAGCATTTACCCATTCGACATTACTAGATGTCGCAGGAGACCAGTTTGTGTGCGAGTACAGGGTGTTTGTTGCTTGCAACTAGTAATACTGTGCCACATCCTATGCTACACATCTTGCACAAAGCTCTGCAGTGTGCATGGACAGAGTCCTGTCCAAAAAAATCTTACAAGACCGAACCGAAGCAATGTTGAATTGGAGTGGTGGTATGACAATGTATGATTGATTCTGGTGATATTCTGAGAGATGACTGAGAAAGAGTGCATTAAAAGAGGTACCCACACTCAGCCACTCAACAGCCGAAAGTCGCATGGTGCAACAGTGCACAGCCATTGTCAGCAATACCTGTTCTGACACTATTGCACTTTAAACACTAACACTAATCTGCTAATCCTTGACCAAGAAACTGCTTTGAACTGAGACATTAAATGTCAGTCAAATATATAGGGCAAAAAAATGTCAAAATGTGGTCATTTCACAGACGAGTCTCTTTCACTGCACGTCAGAACATGCAACTGAAATAACGATGCTAAACTGTAACCGTGAAATTGCAAAATTAGGACCTGACAAATTATGGCTTTTTTGTAACAATACACATATTATTACTAAGATACTCCTAGTGTAGCACATCAGCAAAAATGCACAGTATATGCTAAATATACCAATGGCATAAAAACTGAATATAATTATAACAGTGATAAAAGAACTTACCAGACTAGTTTCCAAAGCAAAAATGCTGCCGTCTTTTTCTGGTGTTGGAAGCTGGCGAGAACCAGTTTGCCTGGAGGATACAGAAGTTACTTCAGGCAAGGTTGCATTAAACCTCTGGCAGTTCAATGTTGACATCGGCAACGATGAAGAAGCAGGAACTGCGACACTGCTCTTCACCGTAACGTCAACATCTGTCGACGGCTTATACCCTAACGTTGACGACGGAACGTACGAACCATTAAGCAGTTGCGTGGACACCACCGACACTACTGGTGCGGGTGATGAAACAGAGACAGAACTGCGACTACAAACCACTGGACCACTGTTCGTTGTGCTACCAACAGGAAACGTTCCAGCAGAAACAAAACTGTTCGGAATGGACATGGCGAGTCCAGGCGAAAATGCCTGGCCAGATTCTGACGGCACTACCATACCTGGGAATATGTTTGTTGCCGCCGAACCATGTCCAGGATTGCTACTCGGGTTGTATCCAGACATTCCAAACTGTCCTTGCCCCGGAGGAAAAGCTGCCATTGGCGTGGCACCTGGAGGGTATGTTCCAGTTTGTGGCCTTTGAAATGGAGCACCATTCATCACTGCACTATGCATATCAGGACCGTTCATAAAATACGATGATCCCGGATTAACAAACTGGCGCCCGGCACCATCAAATGCTCCACCGCCAGCTCTCATAACATCGGCAGGATGGCGAGAATACCCAACAACGGGTCCTCTTGTTGGATGCATTAGGGTACCTGGTATTTGCATATACATCGGCATCTGGCCACCAGCCGGCTGTGCCATGCTAACTCTCAGTCCAGAGTTGGGTCCAAACTGTCTCTGCTGCTGTGCCACAACTTGATGGCGCATGTTCTGATACCGTCCACTAACAGCCGGCAGCATTGGGACAGCGTTCGGCGGCGCCCGTGGCGGAACGTTGTCCGAGTTCAACAGGTTTGATAAATTACGGTTCTTGAGAATGGTTTCAGCTGCACGGAGATCACTGCCATTCTGAGTCGCTGAAATCGGCAGTTGGGTTTGTGGTGAAGACGATGACGTGATGCTGGCAAGTTCATCTGGTAGTGCTTGGTTGACCTTCGTCAGCAACATGCTCAACTCTACAGAACAAATACCTCAAACATTTAACACTTAATCTAGACTGCATTACAAAATGGATGATTTACACACAATATGCTCTGCACAGCCTCACTATTTCAGTGTTTTGTGTCACACTGCATCATATAATATACCACATACATGCCTCACACAGTAAGTTCAATTCAATGTGTTGGAATCTTACGTGCTGAAATGAATGCTGATGCTATGTAGTCTCAAACACTGCATTTGGCTGCTTGTCATCTGATATCCTGCTTTCAATTACAGGTTGTTCTCTAAAGTTTAGATTTACGGCAAATAACCAGCATTCCTTCTTCTTTCAAAATACCCTAAGAGGTCACCGAATGGAACTCGACTAAACTCTGCCACATATTCGGATTTCGGAAGTGTGCCAGATCTCAAAATGGACATCCAAAATTTAAAGGTTTCCTTCCCCGAAAACACAGTGACCAATAACTGTCTATTTCAGGTGGGTTTTATTATTACACTGCTACTTAATTGTGAATACCTTCAGAATAAAATGCAACAGAAAAATGAACAAATTTAAACTAGGAAGATACGCTACATCGCCCCCAAATTAGGTGAACTTTGGCCCACAAATGGCTGGGATTACAGTGTTCATTTCACACACCCTCTGTGTTCTTGCATGGCGCACACGGCAGCCATCAGATCGCAACTGCCTCTAGTTTCTACATGTCAACTTCTTTAAGTTAATGTTAACAAACTAACATCAGAGTCAAGTGTTGTGACTACACACAGCAATTACCAAAGCAGTTTGTTATTTATCAGAAGAGTACCATACCCGAACTATCCAATGCAGGTGCAGTTGCTGGGGAAGCCGTTTTAGCCTTCTTTGCCGGTGGTCCGTCCGACATGGTAACACGACTGTCAGACATGACAATGGCAGAAAGTGCGATGGATGCCGGTAAGAAGGCTAACTAACCACCAGTGAAGGACGTGACAAGAGAACACAGTAACCGAATGATCATCATGCAGCACAGAGTGCTAGGACCACTGAGTGCTGAGTTTTTATAGTTCACTATGAAAGCAGTCCACGGTAGCTCAGCATATCACACATCACTGGGCTGTATTCCAACGGAGGCATTCTGCAAACACAGGACACGAAATTGTCAGAATAATTCACGTCTCGCTGCTAAACATTCCACTCAAAAAATTCAATACCGGTAACACTCCGTAGGATACCAGGATAATAAGGCTGACACTGAACACATCTGAGTGTTGATGACACTATTTCAGACTTTCAGTACTGGGACAACTGGGTAGCTAGCACATACATTAACAAAATGCAATAGCCTAACTGTAACAGCAGAATAGATTACTTGTGGCTCCACAAAACTGTGCAGCATGATGTCTACAACAACTACATATATTTTCCATTTTCACTTTTTCTTCTTACATGCACACCACACACCTTATATCAACATTAAATCTGTACTACTGACAATGCACATTACTGAAATGTTAACATTATGTTCGGTCAGTTATGTTCAACACAAACTTCATCTGTATTACTGATGAACACTACACAGTGGTTATTTTTTCTACTACATACAGCCATACACACAAGGGGCATCAATCCACAGAACTCTCCAGGGCCCTGCAATAATCTCAGCTGGACCACTTGCTTATGAAATTTTTATTACCTTGGGCTCCTTAGTCCCATTTTAAGTTCACTCACAATTTTTTTAATTCACACAAAATAATAACCTGCAATGCACGATGCTATGCCCCCGAAAATCGAGGGTGGTTCTACATCAACCCCCCCCCAAATTCATACCACCATTACTCTAGCCCTACAGCACTATCCCTAAAACTATCCTAACCACAACCCTAAACCAAACAGTAATTCCACGAAAGCGAAATCTGGAAAATCTGGAAAGACTATAGAACCAGGGTAACCCCTATATTGCAAATAACGGAATAAGTGCAAGAAGTTTCCACGATGCACTGATTCCGCTATCTCGCCCAGGTAAACTACAATGACTGCACACACAACAAAACTTACTTTCGTACTGTGCACATTTCAAACTGCAGCTAACAGAAAATACATTTTTTTTCAACAAAAGCAAAATGATGTCCTCAACTTTGCCTGCATGACACTTCACTCCAGTAGGCCAGGCAGCCTAGCAGCAGCCATTCTA